>Ga0208867_1000141_pt1 | contig 23469 bp, 16 predicted proteins | sample CryBogCBE05Oct08_FD_185505 | JGI IMG/M metagenome (GOLD analysis project Ga0208867, IMG submission 185505) | Freshwater microbial communities from Crystal Bog, Wisconsin, USA - CBE05Oct08 (SPAdes) (version 2) | ecosystem: Environmental > Aquatic > Freshwater > Lake | place: Crystal Bog... | reverse complement strand
GATACATCTGCAGATTGGGATCAAAATACAGTTTACCCAGCATAATGACCTGCGTACCAATACGGGCAGCCTTGAGAGCCTGGTTCATCGCTACAGAGGCAATAGCACGGCCTTCGCCATCTTCTAGCATACGACCATAGCGATCTGCATCAGCTGCAGTCAAGCCAGCTGTAAAGTCAGTCATATTGACACGGGTAGTCAGCAGAGCACGGTCTACGTTACCAACCATGTTATTGACAGCCATGCGGGGTGACTCTTTCATCTTGGCTACGGTATTCTTAGCATCCTGATATCCACCCAGCAATCGATCTACTACGGTGTTAGAAAGGTGGATAGGGGCATCATTACGCTCATGTTTCGCCAATAGCTCATCGGTCTTTTCAACGCTAAACAAGAACTCTGTTTTATATTTACCAGAGCCGATGAAGTCAACCAGCATCTTCTTATGGTCTCTTGGTGTTTCACCTTTGATTAAATCATTAAAGGTCTTGTAAATGGTATAAGTATTATTAAAGCCAAAGAGCTTTTTCAAAGCTTCCATGACTTGTTTGATAGCCATAGTAAAGCGATGCCAAGGAGTTCCTAGCTTAGCAGCCATCAGCTTCTCAGCATTGACCGCCCAGAACTCAGAAGGATTAATGTATTGATACATATCCTGAGAAGGCAGGATTCTCATAGCATGAGCAAAGTTCTCCTCTGAAGGCCTATCAACATAGTCAAGAACAGCCTTGAAATACTCTTGCGATTTGGTATCGGTATTCTTCTTAATAGCCTTTTCTAAACTAGCTCGCCATGCTTCGATGAGATTCTGCTGGGTCTGCGGATCCATCATCTGCTCTAATGTGTGCATGAGCTCATGGCGAATAGTGCCAGCATTGACAGCACCTGTCGTTTTATACAGGGTAATTAATCTATCGGCAGCATCAAACAGACCAGCTGCAGTAAATCCTTGCTTATCTTTAAAGGATTTGACAGACATCTTCAAACCGCTAAGCAAGGCAGGAGTATTGTTATAAATGTATTTAATGACATCTAGGACATCTTTACTGATGTTACCTTTATCATATTCATCTAAAGCCTTAGCCATGAAACGCTCTGGAGAATCTTTACGTTCTGCAGTTAATCTCTTATCTTCAGATAATTCTTTGGCCAATTGCTCAAGTTCAGTCAATCTACGCTGAACATCAATACCAATTTCGCCTTTAATAATCTTGCGTTTTTCAGCAGTGATACTACGTCTAGCTTCTGCGTGTTCTTTTACTTTATTCTCATGAATCCGAGCAATACGCTCCTTCATTTCCTTAGGAATAATAACGCTTGGAGTAACCGTTGCTTTTGGTGGAGCAAACATCTCTCTAGCTTTATCTTTAGGGCTAGAGGCAATCAGGGTATCTCCACGGTCATTGAGGATGTAATCGATGGCTGCTTTAGCCTTGGACTCATCGTAGACTCGTGTGTACATGGTATTGCCAGACTTGTAGAAGTCACCAGTAAACTTTAATAGTCCAGGATCTAAGAAGAATGTGCCACCCTCTTTTTTGGAGCTGGGGACATTAAACTGATACTGGTTGCCATGCTTAGAGATGCGTAATACATTGTCACCTGAAGTCACTACGCCATTAACTTCATTCATAAACCGCATAGCATTATCAGCGTTGGTAATACGAATAGGGGCTTCTCTCTGGGCTTTCTCAAAGTCATAGGTGCGTGGCATGAGAATACCTTGACCAGTCGTGCCATCAGATTTGGTGTAGGACATAATCTGCCCTTGATTCTTAACCGCATCAGAAGCAAAACCAGCCAAAATGTTACCTGTCACCATCCAGCGTTTCTCACGTCTGACATTAGATCCTTTATCAAATAGATCTATGAGACGGATCATCTCTGCTTTTTGAGTTTCTGGGTTATACCAGTTGATATAGTCTTCTTTATTTAACTGATATGTGCTACCAATCTGGGAGAAGTTAATCGTAATAGCTTTAGCATCACCGTTAGCCAAAGCAATATGCATCTTCCAGTCAGAGCCCGCAACAGGATTGGCTGTCTTCTTTTTATTCTCTAAATCGGTTACAACACCGTAGACAAATATGCCCTGATTGTTCTTAATAGAAATTGGTGTACCAATTGGATAGTTTCCTAAAATAGACTTAATATGCTGATACTGAAGGTTTAATTGACCTTTATAAGTATCAATCTTGACTTGGTCTGCACCCTTTTCTTGCAAAGCTGCCAGTTGAGCTTGCCCGTATTCAGCTGCTCGTTCTTTAACACCATTCAATAATTCATTAGTGATTCTATAACGGTCTTCTGACATATTGCTGCCAACACGCTCAGCAATCTTTTCATTTACCTCTTGGGAAGAATAAGGTTTAACTGTCCGTTTGACATCGACCTTTTCCATATAAGCTGGTTGGGCAAACAAAGATTGCTCACCTTTGTCTTCAGTAATTGGCTGGGAAGATAAAGTCACAGCATCGAGGTCAGCAGCTTTAGCTTCAAGCTTGTTGGTTCCCATGCTATTTTCACGATCTACTAAATCGTTATAGCGATCAATCAAGTCTTTGTAGATCTCTTCTTGCTCTTTAATTGGCAACATAGGAATGTAGCCAGTCAGTCTGCGAATATCATCTTCTTTGGCATCGGTTGGATCTTCAATCAAATCAACTACCCGTTTGCCACCAAGGGCTTCATGAACCTCAGGGTTATCCCGTAGATACTCTTGAGCAATCTGGCCACCGTAGTCATTCATAAAGTCTACGGCTCCTTCAGCTGTCACAGCAGACTTACGAGAAGCTGTTGTATTCGCATTTAAGGATGCCATCTTTTTGAGCAAGACCGCAGCTGGGCGCATCTCAGCTGGAATATCAGCCATCATCTGAGAGTAAGCTGGGGCTACCACTTGACCTGTTCTATGAACACGGCCTAGCATTTGCATATGGGTATCAATGTTCTTTTCTGGTTGAACAATGATCATATGGCGTTTGCGTTGATCTTTGAATTTGCTGGAAGCGTGTAAAGACAAGCCAGTAGATCCAGCTTGGTTCAAAATAATGACATCGGCTTTTCCAGTATTAAATGCATCAACTGCATTAACCCGCTGCTTGATATTGGCAGAACGAGACGTCAGGATTGGAATGCCGCTTTCATAGTTCAAAGTTGAAGTACGACCAGTGATCTCTTCTGTCTTGTATCCAGCTTTACGCAGCTCATTGTGCATATAGTCGATTGGGGATATTGGAGCAGAACCGAAGCCAGCATTCTCAATAAACTCTTGAATCTTTTTATATTGAGCTACCATGACTGGGCCCAGGTCTTCATCGGTCAGACGATACTGTTGTTTGCCCTGTGGAGTCTTGATGGTAAGCATCCGCTGTTTTTCAAGATACTTTAGGTATAAGTCTTTGAACGACAGATTTACTGGATCTCCAACATTGATTCCCATCTCATCGGCATAACTTTGCAAGAATGAGCCCATCGTATTGGAAACAGTCAATACAACCTTCTCGCCATTTTTAAGGCTTTCTATGGCGTGTTTGACAGAATCTTGGGCTTTCAAAGACAACAACATTTGGTCAATCAAGTTGTGCATGACTGAACCAAAGTTAGCCTGTTGAACCTGGGTCTTCTCGCCTTCCATGCTGGCTCTACCACCAGTCTGATCTAATGACTTTTGTAGATCTTTAACAGCCCCTTCTTTAGCACGGGAGAAAGCCAGAATGTCCCGCATAGAGGTAGCCATGTTTTCAGCCGTCTGCTTATCTACTTTAGTCTCTTGTGTTTGATAAGTAACGCCAGCAAAAGTTCTTTCTCTACGAATATATTGACCCACCTTAGTCAACATATTGGCAACGATCTGTTGCATTGGAATGCCACCTAGCTTAATTGCATCAGCCAGTTCATTGATGTTATTGACTGCTAACTTCATGTCTGTGCTGGAATATAAATCCATCACATCTGGGCGTTTAGCATAAGTAGCAGAAGAGAAGAATGTGCCGTAAGCGTTATCAACCAAGTCACGAACAAAAGCAGCACGGCCAGTAGCCAAGCTCTTGCCTTCAGATTCGTTAGCCCGCTGTTCTTTGCTACGGGCTTGAGTTTCACCAGCACCGCCAGCATTATGACTTTCGTCAAAGATCATGTAATTGCCAAGGCCAAACTCTTTGATAAAGCGTTGACGTTCTGTTTCTTTACCCTTAACACTTTGCAGCTGGCTATAAGTTGTAAAGATTACCTTGTAATCGCCAAGGCTTTCTTTTTCTCGCATAGCCTTTAATATGTCATCTAAAGCTTTGCCAGACTTTGGAGCTCTTAACGTAAGGTGATTTTCTGTTACCTCATTACCAACTTTGCGGTATAAGGTATAAGGAATAGCTTCACTAGAGTTGGTAATTAAGATTCTTGGCTTGGCAGTGTCTAATCCAAGTTCTTTAGTCATGCCGATATCATCCATATCACGGATCATATCGGAGTAAAGGTTTGGCTTTTCAGTAACAAAGATAGGCACTTTGTCGTTTTCGATAGCATACTTAATCATCGCAGCTACAACACGACCTTTACCGATACCAGTTTGGTCACCAATAATAAATCCTTTGCCAGCTTCGGCATTGCGGATGGCTAATGTTAAAGCATCAACTTGCTCAGCTGAGAACTTCTCTTTAAGTGTCTCAGGATCCATGTGCAAGGCTTCTGCCACATATTCATCAACATTACCTACTTCGTCCTCTACCTTAGAGATTGATTCATCAATTGATTGAGCCATCGCTTTAGGAACTAATGTTCCAACAGAAGCTGCTTGTGAATGTGGCTCGTATCCTACTTGATGTCCTGTTTCAGTCTCTTGGCCTCTGCGGTCTGCTAATCCAGACTCGACTCGTGTACCTGAGACAACGCTAGGGCCACCCACTGGGCTAGGCTCGTTTCTTGCAGCGCCTTCTCTGCCACTGGGTCGCTTTTCTCCACCTTCGCTGGGAACGGGTCCTCGATTGCTGCCACGTTCAGGTTCGTTAGCAAGTCCAGGTTGTCCTGCACTAACGCCTGCCCCAGTTGGTTCGGGTGCTCCACGTTTGCTAGGCTCATTCTCAGACACGCCTCGTCTGCCGCCTTCTGTGGGTCTTGCTCCTTGAACACTAGGCTCACCACTCGGTCTGCCAGTGCGTTCACCCACTGCTTCTGGTTTAGGTTCCCCTGTGGGACGTTCACCGATGTCAGCTCTGGTGGGCACGACATTTTCTCTGGATACCACGCTAGGTTCATTTAATTTCTCCTTGAGTTGCTCATAAGAGCTATAGATCTTTGGTAGGTCTGCAGCAGGCAACATTCTTTGGGACTTGCCTTGGCCATGAATAACGATGACATCTACTGGGTAGCTGGCACCTTGTTTTGTATATAGACTTCCAGCTACTGTAAAGTGATCAGTAACATTGAAATGGTTATATAAATAGGAATAGAAATTGCGTTTAGAAGACTGACGATACCCTTCCCGTCTTGCCTCTTCATTTTCAGCACGGACACCACCAAGAATTAATACGGCCTTGTAACGTGGATCTGCACCCAAACCACCCAAAGATTCCAACGCAATAGCATGGTCTATCTCTCTGGTATTAAAGTTTGCATATTTAATATGAAATGTTTCACCTACAGAGCCAAACGGAGGATTGGCGATTAAAGCATCAAAAGCATATGGGCTGACATCCATAGCATTTTTATTGGTAATATTTGCGCCTGGGAAAATGCGTTTAAGCATTTCATAACGGCTAGTGTTTAATTCATTAGCCTGAATATCGGTATTATTTTCTACTCCAAGCAACAACATTCCGTTGCCAGCAGTTGGTTCATATACTTTAGTATTGTTTGTAACACCAGCTAATTTAGAAGCAATGTAGGCCAGTGGAGCTGGAGTAGAATAAGCCTGCTCACGAACACTGGTCGAAGACCGAACAGCCAGATTGGGTTGCTGGTTATACAGATTTACTAAACCATCATAGATCTCAGAAGGCTTTCTATTTTTATGGGCAATCTTCTGTGCAGCAAGAACTACGCCCACCTCTACCGCTTCATCAGCCTGTTTAGCAGCCTGTGTACCAGCTTCAATCTTTTGGCCAGTCATATCAGAAATAAACTTACGGGCTTCTACGATAGTTCCAAAGCTATTGCCATACAAGAAGTGTTGTGAGATAGCTTCTGCAATCTTGAACTTGCCATCTGGTGTAGCTAAGTCAACCTTAATTTCAGCTTTAGGAGCTTCTTCTTCTAGCTCTTCTAATTTCTGAACACCAGCCACTTCAGCAATTGGGGTCGCTTGATCTGGATAGTTACCAGACATTCCAATATAAGCACCCTGCAAGTGATTAAGGTTAATTTTGTCTGCTGCTTCTTTACCAAACTTCTCACGGATTGTGTCCCTGACAAACTTGGCTGCCGCCTTGAACTTGTGATAGCCCAGACGGAAAGCAGCATCCATTAAACGGGTAAGGATTGGCAGAAGACGTTGTTCGTCTTCTGGCATCATATTCATACGAGTATCTTTACTTGCCAACCATGCGAGGTCTGCTAATGCATCTTCTAAGTCCTGTTTGGCTTTTGCTTCTGCAGAAAGCTCAACCTTTTCTTTGGGACGTAAGTAATTAACTAATTCTTGATAAGTAGATTCGCTATTTAATCCAGCTTCGTCTGCACCTTTGCCACGATAGAAAGATTTTCTTTTACCAGTTTTAAGTTGAATCAACCCCATTTCTTCCAGTTTTTTAAGCTCTGGAAGGGCTTCTGGATTCATTTCAACATCTTTGCCAGCAGACTTTAGTGCTGAAAATGCAAGGCGTGGATCAATATCATCAGCGTATTTTGCTTTAGCTTCTTCGTAACCCTCTTGCCGTTTAATCATGGCATCTGGATCTTCAGGAGCCTTTAGCTGTGCTTCTGCTTTTTGTTTCTCTTGGCGCTCTTGGTTTATTTGAGCTTGTGTCTTTTCTTCAGCTGGTTCAGGGGCTTGTTCAGATACTTCTTCAGGCGCAGCTGCAGCTTCAGTTGGAGCAGCCTTTTCCTCAGCCTTGGGGACATTATATGGCTCTGCCTTTTTAGCTTCTTCCTGAACATAATCAATTGCCTTTTGCTTATCTTCTTCATTGTTACCAAAATTTCTGGCAGTAACTAATTGATTAGCATCTTTGTCAACCAAAACAGCTGTATAGCCGTTATCATTCTTTACAACACGATATTCTGTGTTTTCACCCATATCAACTGGAGGAATAATTTCCTCTGGTGCTACTGGGGCGGCTTTCTCTACAGGTCTTGGATTTAACTTTTCAAAGATGGCCATTGTTGTTTCTTGCACATCTTTGCTTGGCTTAATATCCAGATCACGAGCTAATTTATTTAACTCTTTAACATTAATATTTCCTGTTTGATCAGCTTGATTTACAAGATCTTCAAGCTTCATTGAAGCACGAGCATGAAGTTCTGGCTCAATTTCCTGTGGTGTTGCCTCTGGAGCAACAGATGGAGCTTTTGGAGCAACAGGCTCTTCTAAGTCTTCTGGAGACACTAAACCCTTTTGTACTGCCTCTGGAACTACAGGGGCTGTTGAGGCTACTGGTGCAGCAGCTTGTGGCGCATTTGGAGCTTGCGGAGCTTGTGGGGCTTGTGGGGCAACACTAGGTTCTGCTTTGGCTCTAGCACCAGAGAATGCACCGCCAGGAGCACCACCTAATGCACCATAAACAAAGTTAGCAAACGCATCTGTACCGATTTCTTTACGAACTGTCTTGTCAATACCTAAGTCACTGGCGATGCCATCGGCTACTTCATTTAAACCTTGTTCTGTGGATTCGGCTAAAACACCTTTGCCCATCTGAGAAATGATTCTGGCAGCACGATTCTTAGCAGAGGACAGCAAGGCTTTATCAAAACGGCCTGCTAATAAGTTACCTGTAAATGCACCACCCAGAGTATCAGTTATGCCTTCAAATGTTCCAGCAAGGTCAACTGCCTTCTCTTTAGTCATCGCCCTAGCTAACTTAGGCTCGTAGCCACGGGCTAATAAATCTTTAAAGTATGGACTGTTTTCTGCCAGCTTTTGGTCATTCATGCCATCGATATACTGTATGGCGTTGCCTGTGGCTTCACTAGCACCCTGACCAAAGCCCATCGATGTCATGTAAATTGGATTCTTTGTAGCTACCGTAGCTACCATCGCAGGGAAAGAAGATCCAAACACTTGGGCAAACTGACCAGCTACTCCTAAGGCGGTAGGGTTTTTACCAAAACTGATACCAGATAAATCGCCTTTGGCAACCTTAGCCAAATCTAAAGTGGGTTGAAAGTCTTCTAAAGCTTTCTGCATTTCTCCAGATTCAGTGCTGCGAATTTGAGAAGCTTTTTTAATACCAGCTTCAGTGAGCTCACGCAAGGTCTTTGACTTACCTCTAGCAATGACTTCATCTAATGCAAGTTCAGCTGGCTTAGTTGGAATTAATTCAGTTTTAGCTTCTTTACCAGCAAAGATTGGAGGCAAACCTAAGCTAGTAGGAATGGCATTGATCAGTTTTTCTGGATTAGCAAGAACATTTAAAGCTTCTGTTGGAAGGTTAAATGTGCTTCTTTGGGATTGCATGAGGCCAGTTTGCAGAGCCTCAGGAGTTCCATAAATACCTGGGAGAGCACCAGCAGCGGCTTCTTTACCTACATCCTTTAAGGCTGTAACTGGGGTATAAGGAACTACTGTGCCACCAAATTGCTCAACTAATTTTGATAGGTCTTCTGTTTTCTCTGCAGGAGCTTGTTCGGGAACCACGGTTCCACCGTACTGCGATGCCAGTTTTTGCAGATCATCCATCAAATTTTATCCTTTTGTACTGCTATTTTACTACGGTGTTATAGGTGCTGTCTGCCCTGATAATGCTTTATATTGTGGTGAAGCTATAAATGCGTTTGCTTGTGCTTGTGTTGGGAAAGAAATAGTCTTACCCGCTACAGTCACATTTACAGGGGCTGATGCAGCAGCTGGGGCAGCAGATCCTGCGGGTGCTGGAACAGCTGGTGCAGCTTGGACATCTGGTTTAGCTAAACCAACCAATGTTCTTTCATCTGGAGCCATATTGTTCCATGCTTCCAATCTGGCCTGATTCCAAACATCTGGAGAATTAGCATCAAAGTTAAAGGTATTCTTATTGTTTTGGACAATGGCTCTATATGCATCCCCAACCGTCTTAGAATACTTCTCACGGGCAGCAGCAGACAGAGCAGCCATCTTGGCATCAATACCAGCTTGGCGGGTAGCAGCAGCTTGAGCAAGGCCAATTTTCTTAGCTTCTTGTGTGCCATATACTTGTGCCATAGTTTGCGTAAGGGCATCTCTGCGGGCTTGGTCAGCTTTAGCGGCTTCCAATCCAGACTGTCCAGTAGCTTTCTGTAGGGCAGAAATATCGCCCATTCTTTGAGCAGATTTATTTAATGCGTTCTCAGCAGAAGATCCCAAGGCAGTAGCAAACTGGTTAAATCCACTTCCTGGTTGACCTGGTTTAGCCTGCGCCATACCTACGCCTAAATGGGTCAAAAACTCAGGAATTAACAATGATCTTTGTTGTGCTAATGCTGATTTTTGCTCTTCCATGTAAGGTTTAATGGCCTCAGATACAGTGCCTTTACCAGACTTTTCTTCCGATAAACGATCAGCCAAAATAGAAGCTAAATCTAGCTCACCTTTTTTACCACGGGGAATTTCGTTACTTTTGACTTCGTCACCTTCGGCAAAAGCAATAATTCCACCACCAGCCATCTGGGTCATATTAGGAGGAGTAGCAATAGCTCCTACACCATTACGATCCATTGGAGCCTGAGCCGTTTGTTGTGGCAAAGGCTGGGATAACATAGCACCCGCTTGTGGATTATTCTTGATGTAACCATGCATTTGCTCTAGTCCTTGAGCATTAATCTTTGCCATTGGACTAGATGCTGGGTTCTGTTGAACTTGACTTAATTGTTGGTCGCTCATCATATTCATAGGCACAGCTGAACCGCCCATAGCCATAGCTTTTACTTTACCGCCCTTAGCTACTTTTGTAGCAGCGTTATACATACCTGCTGCGCCTAGACCCGCAATTCCTAAACCAGCTGCTTGCGTAGCCGCATTTGGAGCTGCTTGGTACATCGATGTTGAGGACTGTTGCATTGGTAAACCACGGAGCATCGCATTGAGCTGACCCAATTGCATATAGGGATACTGCTGTGCTGTAGCGTAGTTTTGTACAGCTTGATTAATAATCTGTTGTTGCTGACCTTGTTGCTGTCCACCATATTGGTTTTGCATATTAGCAATACCTTGCTGTGCAGCTAACTGCTGACCACCGATGCCTGCTAATTGATTAGCACCACCCATTTGAGAAGCAAGAGCTCCTGCTTGAGCTTGCTGACCTTGTAATCCTAGGTTAGCCCCAAACTGTTGGGCTTGTTGTGCGTTACCAAATGCAGTGTTATAGCCTTGTGCAATAGCTTGTTGAGCAGCCAGTTGGCCGTTTTGTTGTGCTAAAGAGTTAGCTAAAGCTTCACGAGATCCACCAAAAGCACCTCTAGAAGTTGCAGCCGCTTGTTCAGCAGCACTTTGAATGCCAGTCTGTTGTCCTAGTAACTGGAGTTGTGGAGCTAAAGATTGTTGAATATAAGGGTTCATGTAAGCGCCAATAGAACCATTGGTTGCTGCTTGGTTATATTGATTACCCGCTTGACCCATCTGTCTGCCCAAACGTCCAAACTGATTAATGTCTTGCATTGTTTGATTAGAGGCAGCACCATACTGACCTGGAACTTGCATATTAGCTGCAGTAGATTGAGCTTGTTGTTGAAGCGGGCTAAAGCCAGCTACATAATCTGAGGGATTTTGGCTATAAGGAACATAAGCATTAAACCCAGTCATTGATGGGTTATAAATTTGTGCCTGCGCAGCATTGAGCATATTCGTAACATATGGCTGTGCATAGTCAGGAATATTGGTATTGGTTACTGTTGTATTAGTGGGTCCTGATGGGGCTGGAGCAGATCCACCGCCACCATAAATCATTCCACCGCCAGCTTTACGCTGAGTAACAGATTCCCCTAGGGGTTCACCTAAAGCATATAGTTGGCGTTTTGAATAATACATATTTATCCTAATATCTTTGAAAATACTTTGTCCGTCTGTTTATATCCTAAATACTCAAATAACTTGGTATTGTCTAAATGCACTTTAGTGTGCATCACAATCCGTTGCACTCCTCTATCTTTCAATACTTTTTCAGCATATTGAAATAGTTTAATTCCTACTCTACCTTTGCGAAATTCCTTTTTCACAAAATATAAATCTTCTGTTGCCGTAATGCATGACTTGTAATGTAAGTGTGGACTTACAAAAAATATAATATAGCCAATTAACTCTGCATCATTCCTACAAGTAATACAACGCAACATTCCAGCTGCTGCACATCTTTTATAAGCCTCATAATCTGGCTCATATGGAAACTCTTTTGTTACACATAACTCTTCATAATGCTCTGGGAAGAGTCTTTCAAACTCATCAACAAACTTAAATCCATCAACATCTTCGTAGATAATCATGCTGGTAAGTACTTGTAAGCCTTTGTATCTTTTGCAATATCTTTAGTTTTAGCTCTTGCTGCTTTAATTCTATCCATCATGGCATACAGTCTTTTTGCACCCGCATCTGTAGAACCATTGCCCAGTTCAGATACTATTCTTGCTGGAATAACAAACTCGCCATCAGCCAATCTTGCTGGTTGTTTGCCACCAATTGTAGCTGGGATACCATCGCTTACGCCATCTCCAGGGCCTTTAAGTAAACGTCCACCGTCAGAATAAGAACCTAAATGACCATCTTTTATACCGCCATCAGCTACACCGCCAGAGGCCATTCCAAAAGAAGATGAAACTGCTTGTGCTAATTGATCCAATTTGGCTTGTTCAGCTTGTTGTGCGTTATAAGCTGGTGAACCCACCATTTGCAATGGATCAATAGCATATCCAGCCGTTTGGGTACTAGTAGGACCAGTCCCAGTATATGAGCCTGCGCCTTGACCAAATGATCCTGCGCTTTGGCCAATGGGTTGGCCTTGACTGATGGAAGCTAAATTACCACGAACAAGAGGAGTACGAGAGTTATATTGAGCCATAGCTGCCTGCAACTGTAATGGGCTCATAACATTTGCTTGGTATGGGGTCTGACGATAATCTTGGTACTGTGGGTGATATATGGGTGAACCACCATCAGCCATAGCCATTAAACCACCTTCTTTAGCAGAAGTCTTTTTTGAATTTTCTGCAATATCTTGCTGTGCTGCAGCCTCTGCCGCCTGTTGTGCAGCAGTGGTTGTTTCAAACTCTCCAAGTTGACCAATAGGCTGTAGACCTTTTGCTACGGCAATCTTATGAGCTTTCATCAATGCGGTTGGGGACATTTTGGCATATTCAGTATCACTTAATTGATACACACCATTTTTAGAACTGTCTTGACCAGCAGCAATTTGTTGAAGCTGGGATTCAGAAAGTTGTGTAGGCATTGTGGCAGAAGCAATTCCTTGCTGTAATTCATTTGCACCAGTAACCATACTTCCGTAATCTGCTCCAGAATATTTAGGAATATCCATTAGACCACCACCAGCAGCATAAATAGTTGCTCCTGGAGACTGTACAGCTGGTGTGCCAGTCATTGGGTTATATGGAACTTGTGTGTAATTTGGAAACGAAGCTTGGTAATGTGGGTTTGGTACGGTTGGATTAGATGCAGCAAAGTTAGGGGTGCCATCAGGATTTCTTGGAATAGTTCTTAATCCCATAGGATTAGCATTATCTGTAGCCGTAGATGAAGCTGATGGGACCGCTGTCCTTTGTTTATTCAACATACCAGTTAAAAGCGGAGCAGCAACTGCTGCAGTAGCCCCAGGATTTGCTGAGATTACAGATCCTATGCTACTTAAACCTGATCCCATGTTGGATAAATTTTGGGCAAATGTTGGATTAACTACATTGCTTGCTAGTGAAGCGTTGGCTTGTCCTGCCGCATTAACTATGCTTGATGGGTTTGCAGCATTTAATACTGAGCCTTGCATTTGACTTAATTGATCTGGAGATAAATTAGGGAAATTACTTGGCGTAAGAGCTTGTTGGGCAGCAACTTGATTTACACTTTCTGTAGTTGCGGTTGGGAATTGACTTGCAATTTCAGATTGTGAAGCATTAAAGGCAGCATTTCCTACATCACCACCCGCTTGTGTTAATGATTGAGTGCCAGCGGCCTCAAGACCACCAGCCAAATTACCACCTCCCCAAGCACCTAAACCAGCCATTAAACCTTGGGTAAGACTGCCTGTTAAGGCATAATCGGCAATACCTACTCCACCTGCTACAAGTGGCAATAATTCAGGCGCAAATGCAGCTGTAGCCGCACCAATAGCCATAGGCAAAATAGAACTTAAAAACCCTGCTTCGGGTAAACCCGTAGATGGGTTAATAGTCAATGATCCACCCTTGCTCTCAGCAAGCTTTTGCATGGCATTTAGCTCACCAGTGGTCATATGGACTAAATGGGTATCCTCACCACGACCATGTGATTCTAAATGTTTAGCTATTAGGGGTAGACTCATATCTGTCCTACGAGGTTATTTGGAGATAATTTTACCATTTAAACTGCAGTTCCACTAGCATTTACCCATTTGGAACCGTTATACCAAACAGGATAACCTAAGGTGGTATCAAAGTAAAACTGCCCAATTTGCAAGTTGTTTAGGGGCCTATTGACTTTTGTCCCATAATTGGGCGTTGAAACGGAATAAGAGAAGTTATTTAACTGGTTAAAGTAAAGCCGTAATACGTTTAATATTTGGTTCTCAAACTGGGCATCATAGGTCAATGGAGCTACGACTGGTAAGTTTGGTGGCGTTGGAACTAATGGTGTCCCGTTATAGTTAAAGTATGCTGGGATTGTCATTATCTTCTGCCATCAGGTCTAATGTCAAAACGAGGAATACCGAGCTGCCAGGCTACGCCTATGGTGTTAGAACTGATTCTAAAGGCCATTTGGCGGCCTCTTAAACGGGTATAGACTTGACCAGTAAACTGTTGAACGGTGTATTCTGGGACGTTGATATAGTTATTGGCACTTGTTACCGATGGGCTATCAGCGTTGCCATAGGCAGATCCTGAGTTCTGTCGTGGCAATAATTGAATTGTGACAGTAGGATTATTCACTTTTGATCCGTTAAAGTTTACGTCTGGAAGCATTCTCCAAACAAATCCAAAATGTTGACCTGAATCCTGTGGGCTAATTTCAACATCAGAAGACTGCAAATAGGCATAAATAGGCTGAGTACTTGATGTGGAATTATCATCAGTGCCGCTTTCTTGGTTTAATAAAATACTGTTTCCATCAGTAGATGTCATTTGGGTAGAAGAAACAGTCTGTGGAGAGTTTACCGTGTAAGTCCCCACTCCTCCGATTCCAGATCCAAAGGCAGTGATTTGTGTTCCATTTCCCACTCCAAGTCCCAGAACTGTCTGTCCTATATTAATAGTGCCAACGGTCATGGCAGTTACTGTTAAGGTTGTTCCAGAAATAGAACCAGTAAAAATAGCATTGGTGTAATAGCTGGCTGTTAATGGTGTTCCTAAAACGCCAGATTGATACCATGCAGTACGGCCCATAGTGCCGTAGTACCAAACATTATCTAAGTAGTTATAGATGACATATTTATCAACAATATTGTTTGGATTAGCATAGTTGCCATTATTTCCATCAATTGAACAGTAGTACCACCATACTTCGTTGAATCCTTCATTGGCTCCAGCAAACACTTGGTAGGATTGGTCTAAGTTAATGTCATCAAAAACATACTGTTTTAATGAACATGGCAAAGTTTTAACTGTACCGTCATACATATAGAATCGGTCTTTGCCCATCCAATAAGTAATGTTGTTGACAGTAATCATGGAGTTTGGCCCCATGACCGAGATGTTATCCATCAAAATTTGGAATCCCCATACATAAGGGGCACCAATGTATTGCATCGAATAAATGGCAGAATCCGTCCAAACCAAGATCTCCTGACGGGTTGCACGAGCACCCATAATGAATGATCCGTTAGAAAGGGTGTATTCACCAGCCTGATTTGTCTGCTCTGGAATCCATTGGTATGCATTAGCTTGATCGCACCAACGCACTAATAAAGGATTAAAAGCCGTATTTGGGTTTCCTGGAGAGTATGGGTTTGATCCAAAAGTAATAATAAACTCTTGAACTTCTGATGAAATGACTTGATAGGTTTCTTTTGGTACAAACGCACCAGCGTAGTAAAAATTGTAATTACCAGAACTATTTGCAGTGGTTGGTAAAGTAATAGGTACTGTTGTTCCACCCGTTAAATATGTTGATGCCACTGTAGTGCCAGCTTGTATGCCAGTGCCAGAAATAGGCATATAAGGGTAAATATAAGGAGCATTCGCAGAAGTAACAGTAATCGATGTTGCACCAGAGCTAAAAGTAGAAGCATCTGTAAAGATGACGTTAGAGTTAGCCAAACTGCTTAAATATTGAGAACGAGTAGATACTGTTCCAGAATCTTGCCAGTAGAATAATGGTCCCCCACGAGGAGCTAAGACCAAGTCTGCACCAAAGTTATCGGCTGACCATAGTCTTAATTGTTCACCAATACCAGCTGAGTATGACGAACCCCAAGTTCCACGTCCCCAAGGGCCAGATCCCCAGCCAGTTCCGATAGTGTAAACATTTAGGCCAGAAGGATATTCATATTGTGCTGTTACCGTTCCACCACCAGTAGCAGCAGAAGTGGCAGCAGTAGCAGAAGTAATAGTATAGGTTGTGGAAGAGGGCACTGAAGCAACAATATAATCACCAGCAATCGTAATGCCGCCTACAGCAGAACCGCCTGAGAAAAAGACATAATCTCCTACTCCTGGGTTATATGAAGAATCTGTAACGGTAACAGTAGTAGACCCCAAAGTGGTTGTGAAAGGATTTGTTAGTATGTCTGTCTGCACAATTGGTGTGACATCGTTATAAGCACCAGCATAGTAAATATAATATTTACTATTGGTTCCTAAGCCAACATACAAGTTACCAGTACCAGAATCACCATCTAACCACACCCAAATAGAACGGCAAGTTCCTAAAAATGATTTAGAGGAAAATTGAGTCCATCCTCCAATTTTCTCTGGCAATCCAGAACGAAAACGAACCTTATCCCCATCATACCAACCTCCCTCATTGGAATAAATGGTGCCTTCTCTGTTTAATCCAGCTTTTAAAGACAGTTTTTGTAATGGCATAAGGGTTAATACCTATTCTGTTTACTACAATTTTTAGAACCAAGAATTACTTGCAAATTTGATGGCACATGAAGACCAGAAACAAGCTTACCTTGCAATGGAATTATATGGTCAACGTGCCAAGGTTCACCCCATATTTTAGTTAAAATTGCAGCTAATTTATACTCATTTTCAATACGTTCAAAATCAATTGGTGTAAGCCATATTGGTGTACGCAATTTTTTAGCAGCTTTTCTTTTTGCTTTATTCGCATTAGCTTTGGCTGGATTTAATTTTTTGTATTGAGATACATATGCTTTAATTTGATCTTTTTTGGCTAAATATCTTTCTTTGCTGTCTTCTTGGATTTTTTCTTTGTTTAATTCATCCCAACATTTTTTATAGGCAGCAAGTTTATCTCGGTTTTTAATCCGATATTGACGTTGATATTCTGCGTTATAAGCCATTAACTAAGAATCTCCAAAGCTTTATTAATTTTAGCAATTCTATCTTCTAATCCCAATAATCCACCATTTATTCTTTTTGTCATAGTTTCAAAATCTTTAATGTCAGCAAGAGCATTTAACCCCTTTTTTCCCCAAAACCAGCCTGCCGATAATGCTGCGCCTCTTGGCATGGCTAAAAGTTCAGGATTGGTAATTAAAGCCAAACCTAAAGCATCGCCACAATTACGATAATTATCCCGCCCAGTTAGCTGTATAAGCCCCCTGCCGTGATAAGCCCAGCCGTCTCCAGATTCTTCTGTGCCATTTCCCATACGTCCTGCGTATACTTTGTTAGCGATTTTTTCTGGATTTTCTGCATATTGTTCAGCCACATCTCTACTAGGAAATCTTGAGGGCCATGTACGCATAAGTCCATCGGCAGAGTAATGAAGGTTCTCTTCCAAAGTTCTGAAATTGTTTGACTCATGTTGGCATTGTCCTATAAAAGATGCTTGGCGCTGCGTAGTATTAATGTTATACCTAGCAAACATATCTATTAATGGGGTATACCATTTTACTGCGTTAATACCAAGCGCTGTTAATTGTTCTGGTTTCATTCGTTGGAACCTATTTTAATACCTGTAATTAATCCAATAAAACCGCCTACAATAGTTTGAAAAGCGGGTCCAACTATTTCAAATAATTTGTTGTTATCTACTTGAGCATCAAAAAAACCTAGCATAAAAACTGTAACCATAGCCACTACAGTTACGCATAAAGTAAAAGTAGCGACCAAAGTAACCCAAGCGGCTAATTGCTCTTTATTCATTTAACACTCAACTGTTCATTAACCCACTGCTGCAGGGTTACTGCTTGGAGGGTTGTGGCTGCGCAATCTGAAGCAAGTTGATTGTAGGCGGTGATTGCATCAGAGAGCTTGGTGGTTGAGGAAATGCTGGACACTGGACTGGAACCATTGTTGGAGCGCACCCCGTTAGCATAATACTGGCGCAAAAGAGTAAGTTTCGCATCATATTCATCTTGTATTCCTTTGGTAACTAATGCTTGTTGTTTCTGGATTGATTCGTTTTCCGCTTGTTGTTTTTCGGCTGCAATGTGTACTTGATCTTTGTAAATAGTAAAATCACGATCCCTAGTATGCCAGCCAGCGAAAAACACACCGCATACAAGACCAATAAGTAATAGAATTTTGATGTAGTTTCCATATAGCATCACTGTGGCTCCGTGTCTTTTTTCATCATTACCGAGGCTCCGTGAGCTCCAGAAATGATTCCAATTGCTTGCGCAAAATCCATTAAGTTCATAACACCGCCATGAACGGCATTCCAAGCAGCCCCAAGGATTGTGGCAATAGTTGTGGTTACCCAAGACCAACGAGCAATATCATGGGTCTTATTATCCTTGCCTGTGACAAGCTGTTTGAACCAGCTCATATCAATCATTTTTTTTAGCTCTGGGTTTACGAGTAGTTGCTTTTTGCACTACAGGTTTCTTTTTTACCTGTTTTTTAGCTACTTCTTTAGAAACAGGGAATGGCCAAGGTTCGACCACCTTGCCAACTTGCATATCAATTTTAGGAATATAACCCAATTTATCCATAAACCAAGTAAATGTAAATTTCATATAAATCCTTATGTTTTAATAATGAAGTTAATACCAAGGTAAGGTGGCAAATTAGCATTTGTAGCAGATCCACCTGCAGAATCTGTTGATCCATTGACATTATGGTAATGGTCATTTGATGCACCATTAGTAGTGAATGTATGTCCGTGGTTAATATCCTGTGCATACGTTCTATAACCATAGTCATCAAGACCGTTCAAGTCTCCACCTGGGTTACCACCACCACCATTTAGGTGTCCAGGATATCCGTGGTTGTGTGGGTTATTGGCGTTCATGCCATCCGTTGTACCATTATGGTTATGACTTTGACTTTGGCCACCAGTATTTATATTAAGCGTATGGGAGTGGCTTACTAATGTTGCATCTGCAGACCCGCCTGTTGCACCAATAGTTGTTCCGTAAGGCATACGGTTTGTATAATTTGGAAGGTTAAATGTAGTAGAACCATCTCCAGCGCCAAATGTTGTACCAATTACTCCAAACAAAGAAGAATATGTTGTGCGTGAAACAGCTGCTCCAGCACACAATAAGAATCCAGATGGCGCAGAAGTTGTAGGCCACATTTGAATTACGCCAACAGGAATAATGTTAGTTGTTCCAGTTACGTTTAAATTGCCACCAACAGACAAGTTACCATTTACAAGGAAGCTACCAGCAGATCCTGTTTGAGCTGAAAAGAAACCTGTAGATCCATCACAATAGACTTGGGCTGTGATTCCATTTGGAATGGTTACGGTTGCCCCTGTAGAAGCCCCAATTGTAATTGCATAACCGCCAGAGGTGTTATTAGATACGATGTAAAACTTTGAGACCAATGGGGCAATTACTTGATAAATGGCAGAATTGGTTCCTGTCACATTTAAAACCATGTTACGGGCTTCGTCAGAAACACCATTTAGGTTAGACATAGTGTAATTGGCATTCGACATAGGAATTGTGACAACCCCAGCAACAGCCTGTTCTATTAAGTTCCAGTTAGTATTAGTGTTGGTTCCCCAGGTTCCTGAGTCCTCACCATTGGCCATAAGTTGGATTTTTAAACTATTTGAATATGTAGATGCCATGCTTGTTCCTATTGACTATTGTCGATTAAATTCCAATTGGTAACTTCATTCTGTTCAATATCTGCCCAGTTTTGTCCTGCAATTGAAGAAGTACCAGATACCGTTGAAAACGGTACAGAAGCAAAAGATGCTCCACCGAACATCATAGCTTGATTATAGGTGTAAACCACGTTTTTAACCAGCTGCCAGTCAGGTGTTTCAGAGTTGTTTATAAGCAACCAGCCATTACCAATTAGGCTATCTGCTACTAAAACAGCCTCTATAACCGATGCTACAAAAGCGGCTTGAATTGACTGTGAATTAGCAGAAGTAAAGTTTTCTTGAATAGACTGTGCAAAAGTAGCAGAAATCTGTGGATTTGCCGCCAATGTTGTAGCTTCAGTAATGCTTAAAAAGAACGCATTTCCTGCTATAGATAAATCAGCTAAAGTAGCATTTTCTGAAATAGACTGAGCAAACTGGGCTGCTATAGAAAATACATCAGCTAACTGCGAACCTTCAGAAATAGCAGTTGAAAATTGGGCAGTAACATTCTGGCTGTCGGAAACAAAGAAATTTTCTGATTGACTAATACCATAGGCTGTTGTTTGAGAGCTAGAATCAGCAATTTTATAACCCTCAACAATTGCCGCAAAGAACGTATCTTGTTCTGTGTCTTGATTGTTTGAAGCTATGGATTCGGTAATACTTTCTAAAAATGCGCTTAATTGCGTAGAACTATCAGCAGAATTAAAGTTTTCAGATATAGACTGATTGAAGGTAGAGCTTTGGCTACTAGAGTCTGCAGGAACGTAGCCTTCTACTATACCTTCAAAGAAGTTATCCTGTTCGCTTTGTACATCATTTAAATTAATAGTGGGTTCAGTAATTGATACTGAAAATGCTGCAATAATTGATTCAGATTCTGCTAGATTAATGTTTTCCGTTAAAGCAATAACATATGCATTGCCTGCTAATGAGGCAAATGGAGTTTTCGCAAAGGCTGATATACCAAACACACTTAATTACCTTATTGAACAGTCGGTTCTACAGTTTCTACGGATGAAGCTGTTTGTAAAGACTTTTTAAGCATATCTATAAATGCCTGCTTGCCAACTGACAACTGGTCTAAATTAAACCGTGCTGAATCCATTTTGCGGTCTAAATCCATGCAGTGGTTGCATAACATCTGTTGTTCTTGACTTAAATCTTCATACACATACTCAATACCGTCAATAGTAATGGGGGTCTTTTTATCTTGTCCCATGACATTCTCCTATAAAATTGCCGTCAAAAAGGGCTGACGGCTTGCCCTAAACTTTAAGCCTTGGTTGTTGCTGGCGCTGCTGTTGTTGCCCAAGGAAGTGGTGTATTTTGTGGGCTAACTGGTGGGTTTATGATTGATGCAATTTGACCGTCAATGTTGGCGTAATAGTTAGCTTGATTGTCAGTAGCTTCGTTAATCCAGCCCAATACGATTTGCTCGGTGAGGTTAGCGTAAGGAACAAACCCAGTCTCTTTAGCTTCTTGTGCGAACTGAATGTTGCCGTCAATAGAGGCAGTATGGGTGCCGTCTGTGCCAGATACAGTAAAGAGCACATTAACCACATAATCAGGGTCGGGTGTGTTTACTGTATACATCGAGTTGATGGTCGTGGAATATTGAATTGTCATTTTTATGCTCCTAATTTAGCTTCTAATGCGGTTACTTTTGCGTTGAGTTCTTTTACTGCGTTGATTAGATGCCATGTAATGTTGCTTGCATCAACGGACATTACACCAGTTGATTCTGTTTTTACGCAGTCTGGCAATATTTCTGCAAGCTCTTGTGCTATTGGGCCAAGTTGAACGCCTTTAATATTAATAGCTTGTTCTTTTGGCAAATCGGTTACTTCATCTGCTGTTCTGTATTCAAAGTTACGAACTTTAATTTGGGTAATTTTGTCTAGACCATCATTGTTATCAACAATGTTTTTCTTTAAACGCTGGTCAGAAGTAGTAGACCAAGTAGATGAGTTGTTGCCTTGATATACGCCACCACCATTGGGAGAAATAAATCCTGTATTAGACCCTTTTCCACCGATTGCAGCACCTATCACAATAGTGTTTGTATCTGAAGCAGCATTAGGATTGGAGTTTAAACCAATAATAATGTTATTAAATCCAGTTGTTATGTTATATCCAGCACCATATCCTAAACATACATTTGATGTGCCAGTAGTTATTGAATATCCAGATTGATAACCTACTGCGGTGTTATTTGAAGCGGTAGTTTGATTTCCTAATGCACCTGAACCTACTGCAATATTGTATGAACCAGTAGTATTTCCACTTAAAGCAGTTGGTGAAAATCCTGTATAACTACCACCAATAGCAGTATTAGCAACACCAGTAGTATTAGATTGCAATGCTTGATGACCTACGGCAACTAATCCTGTGCCTGTAGTGTTGCTATAAAGGGCTTGATAACCTACTGCGGTGTTATTAGATGCGGTGGTGTTTGCGTTTAAGGCTTGATGTCCAACTGCTGTGTTGCTTGCACCTGTTGAGTTGTTGTATAAACTTTGTGCGCCAATTGAAATATTATATGAACCTGAAGCAAGAGTAGCAATATTACCTGTATAAGCACTTGCGCCTAATGCCACATTGTATGTACCAGTTTGATTCCAATAACCTGCGGATTGCCCAATAAAAGTATTGTTAGAAACTGTGTCTGAATATCCTGCTAATCTACCCATATACACATTTGAAGCACCTGTGCTATTCGTATAACCAGCTTGATAACCTACTGCTGTGTTGTTGGATGCGGTGGTGTTTGAAATAAGCGATTGGTCACCAATAGAAGTGTTATAGCTTCCTGTGGTGTTTGCAAATAAAGCACCAACACCTAAACCAGTATTTGATGCGCCTGTAGTATTAACATATAGACTGTATGCGCCAGCACCTAAATTTCTGCTGCCACTTGTATTTACGGCTAAAGCAGAAAGACCTAAAGCAGTATTTGTGCTTACACTACCACCACCCTTACCAACAGTAAGACCATTGATGGTAAAGTCTGCTGCGCCTGTGTCGCCACCTGGGGAGGTTATCCCTGTTGTGCCGTTAAGAACGATTGACATATAATTAGGCTCCTACTTTTGCTTGAATGGCAGCTACTTGAGTCTGCAATGTGGTGATAAGGGCTTGTTGTTCTTGGATTGCTGCAGTCAATGTGGCAACGAGGAATGATGTATCAATACCTTGATAGACTGGTTTGCCCTCAGCGTCTACAGCGTCTTTTTCGCCAACTACGCACTCTGGAACTACGGCTTGTAGTTCATGGGCAATAAAGCCTTGACCTTTTTCTTTTGTAGAAATCCAATCATAAGTCACTGGTTTTAGTTGTTGTACTACATTTAATGCGTTTTGCATTGGTGCAACATTTTCTTTTAAACGATAGTCTGAAGAAGTTACAAAAGAAGTTGCTGTTCCGCTAAGATTAATACGACCAATTAATCCATTGGTATTTCTAAAAGCCATAGCATTAATGCTTGAAGAAGTATTACCTGTTATTGCAATGCCATCATAAGTGGTGTCTACCACAGTATTTATATGTGCATTTTGCGTTGTTGTAGTACCAACCAACAAATTACCACTAGAGTCAATACGCATCCGTTCTGTGCCGAGTGTATAACAAATAACATTGTTTGCACCAAGAGCAGATAAAGCTAATCCATTGCTATCAGTACCAACAAGACTTGTAACAGAACCAGCGATTATTGTTTGATAATTACTTGAACTAGCAGAGGAAAGGGTTAGTTTTCCATTCGCACTAGGACTAGCAGTACCAATACCTACATTACCACTACCATCAATACGCATTGCTTCTGTTGCACTTCCTCCTGTTCTAAATGCAATATAAGTACCAGCAAGCTGCATTTGATACCAAGATACACCCGGATTTAAAGAGCTAAGTGTTGCTCCGTTTGTTGTATCAAAAGAAACTCCTAATGCGCCTCCAGCAACACCGCCTGAAGATATAGCTTGACCAAAAG
>Ga0208867_1000135_pt1 | contig 23903 bp, 39 predicted proteins | sample CryBogCBE05Oct08_FD_185505 | JGI IMG/M metagenome (GOLD analysis project Ga0208867, IMG submission 185505) | Freshwater microbial communities from Crystal Bog, Wisconsin, USA - CBE05Oct08 (SPAdes) (version 2) | ecosystem: Environmental > Aquatic > Freshwater > Lake | place: Crystal Bog... | reverse complement strand
CGATAATGAGCGAACAACAATTAACACCTTGGGAACTTTTTAAAAAGGGTGAAACAGATGCTATCACAAAAGCCCAGGTATACCCACCTGCAGTAGAACCTATTGAAAATACTGAACAACAAAAAGCACGCGCCGCACGTCCTTGGGACCTTCTTAATAAAAACATTGGCCGCGTGACTGAAGAAGTTGCAGCAGAACGTCTTGCTATTTGCAAAAATTGCCCATCGCTTCGTAAGAAAATCAACCAATGCAAAGAATGCGGTTGCTTTATGATTGAGAAGGTAAAACTTCCTAACGCTTACTGTCCGCTTGGTAAATGGCAGGTAGCAGAGGCGGCCCCAATTGAAATTTAAGGGCGAAAGAACAACAAACAAAGCCGCATTTGAATCAATCCCAGAAGCACCAAAGGGATTATTGACACCTGCACTTGAAGTTGTTCCTACCTGGTACAAGGAAATGCCACGTTACCTTGGTGACGTTGAAGGCGATGAAAAGAATCGTGGTCTAATGACCATGAAACACTGCGTCCCATTTCTTGACAGTCTTACAATTGGTTACGTTTATCGCACGCCACAAGACATTTATGTAGAACAACTTGAAGATGGTCCTTCTTGCCGTTGGGCAGAAGAACCAGCGCCTGTTCACAATAGGCCACCAGGACAAACTGGAAAAATGCCAGCACCTGCTGGACACCACCTTGAACACTTTACGTGGCGAACCCAAGTTGCTATTCGCTGGCCAGAAGGCTACAGCGTTCTTATGGTTCATCCTATTAACCGCTTTGACCTTCCGTTCACAACGGTTGCTGGCGTTATCGATGGACCATTTACAATCCACCAAGGCAACATTCCTTTCCACATCAAGGATGGCTTTGAAGGTATCATCCCAAAGGGTACGCCATTTATTCAATGTATTCCATTCCTTCGTGAAAATTGGAAGGCAACAGAAGAAAAGGGCGTTTTCGAAGAAAGTCAAAAGAACACCGACAACGAAGACTTCGCTGCTGGTGGTTGGTATCGTCGCCGTAAATGGCAAAAGAAAACCTACAAGTAAAAGGAACTTGAAATGTTTAAAATTAAAGTTGTAAACGAAAAGAAGCCTGCGGACCCAAAAAAGTTCCAGTACATGTTTATTCCGAAGGACAAGGAAGGCCACAAGAGCCGTCGTTCACTTCGTTGGCTTCCAATTGCAAATGACCCAGCACGTATTTTTGTAGAGCGACTTAAGAATTACAAGGTTTACATTATTTCTGTTGGAACAAATCCAGGTGCTGTAGAAGTAAGACACGTAGCAACTGACCTTGCAAGCGCACTTACACTTGCTAAGAACCTGCAAGCAGAAATTGAAGAAAATGCCAGAAAGGCAAACGAAGGACGTTAATGACCTTTTTTACCAATAGATTCAATGACCAAACACGGGGATTTTCTGCCGGAACAAATACCGTCAAGCACACGCCACAACCTGGTTCAGTGTCTATTGAAGATTCTTCTGCTGCCCTTACGGTACTTGACGTTGGTAATATGGAAGACGTACTTGACTACCTAGGCATAAACCCAGAACTGTAGGATAAAATGAAACCCAAAATTGCTAATACCTACGTCCAGGGAACAACTATCCAGTTCTTCACATCTACCGCCTTTACGGCAGCAGATAACGTTACTTACGTTGACCCCGATATTGTTACTTTTGGCTTCCAAACTAACGGTTCACAGCAATATGTTTGGACCTACACCTACAACGTTGGTGACCCAACAGACACTATTAAGCGTCTTGGCCTGGGTCTTTATGTTGCCAGCATTGACACTTCTTTGTACGCTGATGGCGTTTGGGTTTATTCTTTCATGGGTGAACCTAGTGATGCCGTTAATCACGATTACACAAAAACGAAGGTACGCGCCATGGGTGAATTAGTTGTCCTAAAGCCAACCTTCGACATGGGTTAAAACTTGACTTTAAACACTTGTTCGTATAAACTTTCTTGAAATGGAAGTTAAAGGAGCAGGTATGGCAAAGCCGGATTTAACAGAATTTTTTCGCATTAAACGTTGCGTCATTGGTTCTTTGGACCTATCTGATGTACAACGTGAAAAACTAAACGCTGCATTAGCGTACTCCAACGAAGAAATCCAAACCGTAGAAATTATGCGCGTATTGGGCGAATGGGGATTTAAAGTGAAAAGGACCACGCTGTCCGAACACAGACGAGGAACGTGCTGTTGTGAGTAAAAACAAAATTGATGTTAGCGAATTTTATCGCCATCGCCTTGAACCAAAAGCAGTTGAACCGGAAGACCTAACCGAACTTTGCAAAACAGTTGCAAAGAAGAAACCAGGCAAATCAACAAAACCAACTGGCGATGTATCGATGCTTGTACTTTTAAGTGACTGGCAGGCTGGCAAAAATGAAGGTGGCGGAAGCCCAATGATTGCAGAACGCATCATTTCCTTTCAAGACCGACTTGTATATCGACTACGTGACCTTAAGAAGATTGGTTACGAAATCAACACTGTTTACGGCGTTGGATTGGGTGACCTTATTGAACAATGTTCAGGCCACTATGCAATGCAAACCGCCAATATAGACTTAGACCGACGCGAACAAATGCGTTTAGCGCGACGACTTGTTATGCGCTTTGTTGACCTTATGGTTGATGAAGGCTACAACGTTGTCCTTGGTGCAGTACCTGGTAACCACGGTGAAAACCGAAATGCTATGGGTAAGGCATACACTACATGGACGGACAATGATGACCTTGCTATCTTTGATGGCATTGCAGAAATCATTAGTCACAACCCAGAACGTTATGACAATGTAGAAATTCCACTTGGCGCTATTGCCGATGACCTTACCATGACACTAAACATTTCTGGTGTTGTTTGTGGTTTTGCGCACGGTCACAGTTTCCGAAATGGCGGAAGCAAGAACTGGATTAAGACCAATGGTAGCATTGGAAAAATTGAATCCTGGTGGCTTGGACAAGCAATGGGCCGTCAACCGATTTCTAATGCCGACATTCTTTTTTGCGGTCACCTTCACCACTTTGTAGCATCAAGTGCTACAGGGCGACAGGTTTTTATGTCACCTGCTGCTGACGGTGGTTCACATTGGTTTACTAGTACTTCTGGTAGCAATTGCCCACCAGGAATGCTTACGCTTCTTGTAGGTGAAGGTTGTGGACCATTTGGTTGGTCTGACCTTCAAATCCTTTAATGAAAAAAAACAAAGAACCGCAGAACGTAGAACACGTTCGCAAAATGGTTAAAAAGTACAAGGAATTCTACAAGGGCATTAGGTGGATGGCTTGTATTGTCTGTGGTGATTTATGCCCACAATCAAACACCGATGAACGCTATCGTGACCTTGATACGGTTCATTTAACCTGCAGGTACGATACTTCTTACTATGCGCGTTCTAGAGAACTAAAAAAGCAAAGAGAAGAAGAAGCAAAAGTTTCTTTATTTTAGATTTAGGTTTGACCATAGTTCTTCCATTGTTACTAGGCTGGTTTTCCAGTCCTGACGTTCTTCTGGTGTTGAACCACCCCAAACACCGTATTCAATGTTTTCTTTCATTGCGTATTCAAGACATTCAAAACGCACTGGACATTTTTCGCAAATTGTAATTGCGTATCTAATCTGTTTAGACTTTCCGCGACCAGGAAAAAATGTTTGAAAACCAAGGTCACGACAACCTGCTTCTTTGTAGAAAGAAGGTTGACTTTTTTGGAACAGGCTAATGAATTCAGCGGTTACGTAATCTTGGAAATTGAATTCAGCGGTCATTGACTATCGCGGTACATTGAAGCAATGTGTTCGTGCGATTTAGAAAATGCCATGTTACGACTTTCAACACGGTCCCTAAATCCGCAATTACAAGTAATGTCATATTTTTGCTTAAAAAGGACAAAGGTGACCTGATGTGTTTCGATTGTGCTTCGGGTTATTCTTCCCATGACCATTTTCTAAGTCCTCTTTCGTGTGCTTCTTTAGGGTTGTCTGTAATCATAGTATGACAGTAACGACATACCGCCATAAAATTTGATTCGTCTGAATCAATAATTTTTCCGCCAACACCGCGCGGAAGAATTTCGTGAACATCTACCGAACGACCGGTACATTTACTATCCCATTTTGCATTGCAATTAGGGTGTTCACGTAAAAAACGTTCCACAAATTTGGAACGCTTTTCGTATATCTTTTTCATTTTTTCAGAACGGGGCTGTAGCGATTTAGTCGCTTTCAGTCCTTTTTTGCTTTTTAAAGTGGTGCGTGCATGTATTGTTGTTCTGCTAATAAGTCCCTTTTTTGATTTAAGGGGCTTTCGCCTTTCCACTTACAGGTCTACGTGTTGTTGTTGTGTGTCAAGAATTGAAATAAGGCGTTTGTATTCTTTTATTTTTGCTTCCAGGTGTTCAACCTTTTCGCCCAAAGTTACTACAGTCTTTTCAAGTTCCGTGACGTATTCATTAATTTCGTTGTCGTAAGACATTAGTTACCACTTTCTCGGTAGGAAGCCATAAGACTTCTAAGTGCTTCTAAACGGCTTCGTACAGACATTAATGCCTGACGTGTTGCATCGTGCTTAGCCTTCGCGCTTTCCATGGCAATTCGTTCTGCTTCTGTTTGAACGGTTGCAATGTCATCGGCAAGGTCAGCAGTTACTTTTTTACCTTCGTAATCACCATCGACTCTTGCCATAAGACGATTCTTAGCAAAAGCAACTTTAAAGGCAGATTCTGCAAAACCATACTCGTCCGCTGTTACTGCAAAGTCTTTCGTAAGGTCTTCCATTTGATTCATGGCATGACGCATTGTTTCTTCTATATGCAAGTAACTAAGCGGAACGGAGTAATAGTTTTTGTCAGACATTAGAACGCTTCGTATTCCGACTTACTTACGCCAGCAAAAGCAGGGGCATCGTTCTTAACATTCTTGGTGATTGATACAGTGGCAAAGCGAAGCAATGCACCAACATCGTCAGCAACGATTTCAGCAATTGTTCCCTTTGTTCCGTCCTTCTTTTCGTAATCACGAACTTCAAGACGACCAGTTACAACAACACCAGCACCCTTTTGAAGTGATTCGTTTACGTTTTCTGCTGTCTTGCCGAAGCAAACAACATCGTAGAAGGAAGTGGTTTCGCGGTCCTTAACACGGCGTGTTGATGCAAGACCAAAACGCACGCGTGCCATTCCACTATCGCCAAACTTCAATTCTGGTTCACGGGTTAAGTTACCCGTTACTGTGATTGATGAATCCATTACGATTCCTTTCTAGTTAGTCCCCTGAAGTGACTTCAGGTTGTCGATTACTGCTTTTGCTTCATCGAATGTAAGGTCGGCCAATCCCGTTACAGGGTGTCCAACAATTTTGTCAAGTGAATCGTACATCTGAAGGTCATCCCAGCCAAGGCCGGTGTGTGAAATAGCCCAAATCATTCGGGTCATTCCTTCGGTTGCCATCTTTCCACTTGCTGCTTTGCTAGCAACTGTGGCACTAAGACTAGGTTGTGAAGCCTTCGCTTTAGGTGCTGGTGCAGATTGCTGTGTTGCTTGTGTTGCAAAGTTTCCATCGTCATCGTCATCGGCAACAATACCAAGGCATGACATGTAGGAATACCTTCGTGCATAGGTGACCGCCGAGCCCTGGGCTTGAGGGTCATTCTTTACTAGGTGCAAACGCATTTCATGTGAAATGTATTGACCTGACGTGTGCAACAAGTAAGTGGTTAGCGTGTCATTGTCACCACTTGAATCGATGAATTGACTAACCGCAAGACCATGCTTAGACAAAATCGGTGTTGTGTGTTTTACAACTTCGGGCAATCCTGCGTACTTACTTTTGAAGAATGGGTTTACGGAATCCTTGGGCACGGCAGAAAATTCTGCCTGTGCGCTAACAAGTGCCATAGCCAATTCGTTGATTGATTCACTTTTCATATTTACCTTCCTTTCTTAAAGGTTTAAATATTGTACAGGTGTTTTTGTCACTTGTCAAGAACCTACTTCGCTGCACGCAAAGTTCTTGGGCCGGGACGTGTTTTCTTAAATTGTTCAAACACTTCAGGTGCTTCACGCTTTAAGCGGTCGGTGTCAAGGGTTTCAACATCCTTGCTTGCTTTGTAAGAAAGAATGACTTCACCGTTAACAGTGGCGTATTCTGCATCACCAACAAGTTCTAGGATTCGGGCACGTAAGGCCTTCCTTGCTTTGTCGGTTTCATCAGCATTCACCTTTGCTTCGGTGAATTCTTCCCAAAGTTCTTTAAGTTGTGAACCGCCTTCAAACCCTTTGCCAACTTCATGGCGTGGATAGCGGGCACTAAGCGCAGATTCTGTGGCATCGCTACCATCGGTTTCAGGTGCAACGCCAGTTTGAATAAGGTCCCAAAACTGGGATTCCATAATTACAACGTTTTCCGCCAACTGGTCGTCCCATTCCATTTCACGAACCTGAAGTCCGTGTCCGCCAACAAGTGCGGCAAATGTAATGTTGGTATAACCAGTAACAATTCCGTAGTGATAACCCTGCAACATGTATGACTGTGGAATCTGATTGTTTGCCCAAGCCGCAGGATTTCCTGGGCTTGCAATACCAGCGGTTTTGACTTCAAGAATTCCGTGAACATTGTCACTTGGTTCTGATTCTTCACGCCACATCGTTACCTGACCAGCAGGAAATTTTTCGCTTGGTTCAACAATAAGGAAGTCAAGGTTGGCAAACATGAATTCTTGGCCAGGTTCTTCTGACCAAAGAATGACAGGCCACTCAACAACAGCCTTGTTGTAATCTTCCGCATACGCTTCTGCAACAACACGTTCTAGGCGGTGACCCCACTTGGTGGCTTCATTTCCAACGGAATCTGCCTCTACTGCACCAGTCTTTTCTGACCAGAGTGCATAGGGTGACTTGTACTTGTTAACGCCAACAACGGTACCAGCATCAGAACCACCGATACCACCCTTGCGTGCTTCAAGCCATTCGCTTTCTGACATGTCCCAAACGGGAATTACTTTTACCTTTTTCATTTGTCTTCCTTCAACTTGATTGTTCTTGCTACCTTATCCTCAAAAGTCAGGATACCTAAAGACCGTAGTTCCTGACAAGCCGCGAACACAGTTCCAACTGAAAGACCTGTATTCTTTGACAAATCACGGTAACTTGGACCGTAGTTATGTTCAGTGTACCACAATTTTACTGCTTGAACAACTGTTCGTTCGTTCGCAAGTTTTGCGTTTTTTTCGTTCTTATTCGGCGTCTTCAACTTGCAACCCTTCCAAGGTTAAGGTTCCTGACATAGCAAGAACGCGCTTGTAAATTTCTTCGTACAAACCTTCGGTAGCCTTGATTTTTTCAATGGCCTTATTCCTACCGTTTGCAAACTGTTCGCCATCATAGTAAATCCATGCACCGCGTGCTTGGAAAATACCAACATCTACGGCACAGTCCAAAAGTGCATTTACTTTTGGAACACCGACACCGTATTCAAGGTCAAATTCAGCCTGCTTGAAGGGGGCTGCTATTTTATTTTTTACTACCTTTACACGGGTTCGGTTAGCAGTAGCATCTTCGCCCTTCTTAATGGTCTGAATACGGCGAACATCTAGGCGTACCGAAGCGTAATAGGGCAAAGCCTTTCCGCCAGGGGTGTATTCGCTAGGACCGTACATTTTTCCAATGGATTCACGCAATTGGTTAATGAAAATGACAATGGTTCCCGTTTTTGATACGACCCCTGTCAATTTTCGCAGTGCCTGACCCATCAATCGTGGCTGAAGGCCAACATGGTGGTCGCCCATTTCGCCCTCAATTTCGGCTCGGGGAACCAAAGCGGCCACTGAATCAATGACAACCATGGCAATTTTGCCACTTTCCACCAGTCGAAGTGCAATTTCAAGACCTTCTTCAGCCGTACTTGGCTGGGATAGCAATAATTCGTCCAGGTTGACACCCACTGCTTTGGCGTATACGGGGTCTAAAGCGTGTTCTGCGTCAACGTAAGCGCAAGTTAGACCCAAAGCCTGGGCCTCAGCAACAGCGTGCATTGCAAGGGTCGATTTACCGCTTGAAGGCGGTCCGTAAAATTCCACAATCCTGCCCTTTGGAAGACCACCGGCACCCAAGGCCATGTCTAGGGGTAGAATGCCCGTGGAAATAACTTCCACCGGAAGCACTTCGCTACTGTTAAGGCGCATAATTGCCCCAGCACCGAACTGCTTATTGATTTCATCCATAATTGCTTGCAATTCTGGGGTAGCCGTTTTCTTTGCCACTTGTTCTCCTATCGGTTAGAACAACACTATACACGAACCCATGTTCAAATTCAACTTGACAGGGGGATTTTTTTACGATAGCCTTTGACCCATGAACCAATTTATGTCGTCGTTCAGTACACTGAACATAGCGTGGGTCGACAAAGAAGAAGTTTTCGTAAGGGCAAGGTATTCCGAAGCCTTTGTGGAAGACTGTCGCCAAATCGAAGGCCGTCGCTGGGATTCTGAACAAAAAGTCAACGTATTCCCAGTTTCACAAATTCCGGCACTTAAAATGCTTGCCGAAAAGTGGAATATCCGCATGCCCAAGGAAGTCATTAGTGCTGACGATGGGAAATATTTCACAAATTCCACGCGTAATCACTTCCAGGTTACCGTTGACGGCGATGAAATAGTTATTTGCTTTGACTACAACCCTAGGATGATTGAAGCCATCCGTATGTTTATCCCTGGGGTCAAGTGGAACGCTAACCACAAGGAATGGCGTTGCGCCATTACCAGCATGTACGAAGCGGTGAATTTTGCGGTTGAATACAACCTAAGTATTTCCAAGATGCTTGAAGAAAAGGCAATTGAAGTACTTCAGAACAACATGGACATGCGTGAAGCGTCTATGTCGTTGGACGCGGAAATAGAAATCCCCGACATTGCGCTACCCCTTATGCCGTATCAAAAGGCGGGCGTCGCCTACATGAAGAAGGTGCGTAAGGGCATCATCGGTGACCAGCCCGGTCTTGGTAAGACTGCACAAGCAATAGCCACCGTCGCTTCGGAAAATGCTTACCCAGTAGTAGTTGTATGTCCTAATACATTAAAATTTAATTGGCAGCGGGAAATTCAAAAATTTTTCCCAAAATTAAGGGTTTCCATCCTTAGTGGAACTAAGTCTGAAACCATAGAAGAAACAGATGTAATCATTGTTAATTATGACATTTGCTATGAACGTAATGGTGACATGCTTAGGCATGGTTTTAATTCGTTAATCGTGGATGAATCCCACGCCATAAAAAATGGTGTGAAGAAGACGAAGTGCCCGTTGTGTAATACAGCCGTGCGTTCTAACGCTACGCGGTGCAACACTTGTGGCGCGGGAAAAATTAAACCGATTGAATCGTGGACGGTGAAGCGCACCGGTGCGGTGATGCAACTAGCGAAGTCGTTGGACCCGCAGGATTTTGTAATCCTACTAACCGGTACCCCGATTACGAATAGACCCGATGAATTAATCCCGCAACTAGAGGCGGTCGGTCACCTAGCGTCGTTTGGTGGGTCGTGGCGATTTAAGAACCGCTACGCACCGAAACGTAACGTGGCACTTAATACCGCCGAACTAAATGTAAAACTTCGTGAACTGTGTTTCGTACGACGCAACAAAAAAGACGTGTACGAAGACCTACCGGAACTTCGCAATGCCGTCCAGTACTTGCCGATTGACAGCAAGCAGATGAACTGGTACCAAGAAGTTGAACGTGATGTAGTTGAATACTTTGCCAACCGTGCCAAGGAACTAGCCGAAGAAGACGGTAGTGATGGCACGGACGCCTACTGGCAGAAAAAAATTACTTTGGCCCGCGCCGAAAATCTTGTCAAAATTACTGCGCTACGTGATGCCGTATCTAAGATTAAGTACGACAGCATTACAGCGTGGCTGGACAACTTCCTTGAATCAGGTGACGGCGAAAAAGTAATTGTCTTTGCTGAACACATCGAATTTGTAGAAAAATTGTTTGACCGCTACAAGTCAGTTGCAGTCAAAATCCGTGGTGGTGTATCCGCCGACGACCGTATGGCCGCAGTTGATAAGTTCCAAAGCGACCCAGATTGCCGTGTTTTTATTGCTAATATGACAGCCGCTTCCGAAGGCTTGACATTGACCGCCGCAAGTGATGTAGTGTTTTGTGAACTTGGCTGGACCCCAGCCATTCACGAACAGTGCGTCAGCCGTTGTTACGCCCGTGCTAACGATATGCACGGTGCTACCGCGTGGTACCTTCTTGCACAGCAGACTATTGATGAAACTATCTATAACCTGCTTGAAAATAAGAAGAAGGTAGTTAACGCAGTTACCGATGGTGTGGATGTTGAGGAAGGAGACAGTGTTATGGGTGGGCTTATTAAAGACCTTGCTGAACGGGGGTTGTCCAAGTGACCGAAACCGTAGGCATACATGGATACAGGTATGCGACCATCCCGGAATGGATTTTGGACGCCGAAATTAGCCCATATTCAGTCCGTCTTTTTAGTGTACTTAGCCGTTATGTAGGTAGCAACGAAGCCGCTTGGCCTTCGCGAAGGCTATTGGCTGAACGAATGCACTGTTCCGTTGACAGGGTTGATGCTTCTGTCAAGGAATTAGTTGAAATTGGTGCTATTTCTACAGTCCGTAGGCACCGTGAAGATGGTTCTTACACCAGTAATTTCTACTACTTGTGGCCGCTAACTTCGGAGGGGGTAGCCGCTAAAACACCCCTAGGTAGCCGTCAAAACGACCCTACCCTAGCCGCCAATCTCCTACAACATGAAAGAACATTAATAGAAAGAACATTAAAGAAAGATACTTCTTCGGAAAAGAAGAAGCGTAATTCTTACGATGATGACTTTGAATCCCTGTGGAAGTTGTACCCACGTAAGGTAAACAAGTCAGGTTCTGCCAAGGCGTACTGCACTGCAAGGAAGCGTGGCGCGACACACGAAGAACTTATGACCGCTACAAAAAATTACGCGTTGGAACGCACCGGTCAGGAAGAAAGATTTACGTTACACGCGCAAACTTTTTTTGGCCCGAACGATAGGTGGCGCGACTACCTGCCAAGTACTTCTACGTATGCATACGAACTTTCTGGCGAAGAAAAGAAAGCGTGCGCATTGTATGATGATTACGACGGTGGTAAAACAAACATTAACCCCGCCAAGAACGGCTATAGTAGACCTATCAATAGTCGTGGTCAGTTGATTGACGCGCAAGGCCGACCGTTTGAACTTGATACAGCAAGTGGTCGCCGTAGATATTTAGTTGAAGTGTAAGGGACGGGTAAAAGGTGGAACAGGATAACAAACCGGCACCATATGACATGGTGGCTGAAGAATCTTTACTGGGTGCAATGATTTTGTCACCCGAAGCGGCGTTGATTGGTATTGATGTTGTTCGTGCGGAAGATTTTTATCGTCCTTTGCACGGTCAGATTTTTAGTGCCATTGCAAACTTGATGGGTGAAGGCGTGGTTGTTGACACGACTACAGTTTCCGCAAAGTTGAACAACAGCGAAGTTGTACCAATGCTTATGGCAATGGTACTTAACACACCTTCGTCTGCTGGTGCGTTTAATTACGCTTCTATCATTTACAAGCATTCAGTTGCACGTAAGTTGATGCGGGAACTTGGCGGTGCAGTAGATAATATCCGAAACGGCGAAGACCCATACGAACAGGCTAAGAAAGTTGAAAAGACCGTTAACGGTGTTGGCAACATTCACGCAGGTGGTCCAGAAGCAATGACGGTGTACGAACTTGCCGCTAATTCAGAAGCCATTGCACCGGTTGTAATCCCTGGAATGATGCACAGCGACTACAGAACTATTGTTGTTGCTGAAGAAGGTGCGGGTAAGTCACTTCTTCTTCGTACGATTGGAATGTCCGCTTCGCAAGGGTATCACCCATTTAGTCACCAACGTATCAAGCCGGTTCGCGTTCTTATCATTGACCTTGAAAACCCTACGCAGGCAATTACGCAAACAGCCATTCCATTCATGGACATGCTTAAGACCCGCGAATTCGGAATTGATAACGAAAAGAAAACGTTTGACCCTGAACGCATTAAGTTTTTCAGACGCCCCGGTGGTATTGAAATCAGAAACCTTTCTGACCGCGCAGAAATTCAACGTGAAATTGCTGCATTCAGACCGGAACTTGTTTGCATTGGCCCTATCTATAAGATGTACCGACGCGGTGCAAGCGAATCTTACGAAGACAGTGCTGATGAAGCGATGGCAATTCTTGACACGTTGCGAACCAAGTATGGTTTTGCATTAATCATGGAACACCACGCGGCCAAGGGTAAGTCAGGTGAAAAGCGTGAACTTTCACCTATGGGTTCCCAGCGTTGGATGGCGTGGCCTGAAATTGGTATATCTTTGTACAAAGACGACCGTGACCCAACAATGCTTCATGTAAAGCGTTTTCGTGGTGACCGTCTATCTGGTGTATCATGGCCAGACCGCATTATGCGTGACCGAACTTGGTTGGTCGAAGGAAGTTGGGATGGAGGTGTTCCTACAGCATGACAGTAGTAGTTGCTTATACAAATGAAGCAAGTTGTGGGATGGCCTTCGATTCTGCCGTGGGCGATGAAGATGCCGTCCTTATTTCGTCAACACCAAAAGCATTCATTCATGCCGGTAACGGCATTATTGGTGCCGCTGGTTCTTGGCGTATTATAAATCTGCTTTCCAAATTGGAAAAAAGAAAGTGTACCCCTGAAACCATCGTTGGTATGCTTAAAGAAATCAAGGGTGAAGATGATTCTGTGAAAGATACAGAAATTCTTTGTGCTTGGCCTAACCGTCCGTTGGTCATTATTCAAAATGACTTTTCGGCAGTTGAGGTGGATTCGCCGTTTTTGGCGATTGGTAGTGGTTCCCCCTATTCACTTGGCTACTTAGAAGGTTGTCAAGAAATAGGCCCAAATGAACTAAGCGATGCCGTGGAAGTAGCAATTAAATACTCCCCGTTTGTCGCAGGCCCAGTAAAAAATCTTTACTGCGGGTCGAAGTAGAAAAGGCTAAATGAAATACCTATCTATTGTTCTTTTATCTTGTAGTAGTTTTATTTTTGGTTCGGCACTGCCAAGCAACAGCGCGGCTTCGTCAAATGAAAGCACTGTAACAACACTTGATACAGGAACTTCATGGAATCCTGCTTCACTTTCTGCACCACCAGTTTCACCACCTTCGTTGATTAATCCGTCAACAACGGTTACGACTGTTCCACCACCATTGGTATCTGATGATATTGTGGCTAAGTGGGAAAAGGTTGCGCAGTGTGAACAGGGTGGCAACTGGCATGTACGTGGTCCAATTTATTCAGGTGGTTTAGGTATCACCGAAGTGAACTGGGTTAAATACGGCGGGTTGTCTTTGTTTGGTGCATTGTACTTAGCAAGTCCACAGCAACAAGTTTTTATCGCAAGAAAAATACAAGCAGCAGCAGGAATACCAGATTACGTGCCAGACCAATATGGTTGCGGACGTGGTTGGTAAATAATGAAAAGGGGAAACAATGAATTTTGATGAATGGCTTAAGTATGGAATCGAAAATGGTTTTTGTAGTGGTGTTGTTTGCGCAACGCATGATGGCGTGCCAACACACGAAACAGAAGACCGTGCATGGGAAGAAGGAAGCGACCCATGCGCAACAATTGTCAGACTAGGTACACCTTCCGAATGGGAACTGCCGGATTGGTGGTTCGAACAGTAATGGACACATGGGTAAAATTAGGTGCTTGTCGGGGCACAGACGAAAACTTTTTTTCTGGAAGACCTACAACAAAAATGCAAGACTTATGTGAAAATTGCCCTGTTGCAAAAGAATGTTATGAACACGCATTGAAATATGAAGTGTTTGGTTTTTGGTCGGGAACAACAGAAAAACAACGTGAAAAATTGCGCAAGGAATTTGGCATACCAATTCCAGCCAAATTACCTGAAAACATTGAAGAAATGAACGGTCACTTTGGTTCTGCAATTCAACACGGAACTAATCGTGGGTATAACCAGCATCGCCGTCAAGGAGTGCCGACTTGCGAAGCATGCCGTAAAGCGCATAATGTTGTTAATAAGACGCAGAAGCGTGAAAACAAAGATATTAGGGTGGCTTAAGATGCAAACTTTTTTACCATATGCAGATTTTGAAAAATCAGCGTCAGTATTGGACATGAAACGACTAGGCAAGCAACGCGTTGAAAACTTGCAAGTACTTAAAGCGTTGACAATGCCAGAATACGGTTGGAAGAATCACCCCGCCGTAAAAATGTGGGTTGGACACGTTCTTTCACTGCTTGAATACCAAGTTGCAATCTGCAAAGAATGGACTAGTCGTGGTTACAAAGACACTTGTTTAGAAAAGTCTTTTGCACTGCTAGACAATTTTAATGCTGAACTTCGCATTGTAAAGCCAGACTGGGTTGGCAACGAAGAATTCCATCGTTCGCACCAAAGCAACTTGCTTAGAAAATTACCAGACCACTACGCACAATACTTTCCCGGCGTTCCAGATGACCTTGAATACTATTGGCCTAGTGAACACAAACAGGAAGAACTTGTATGAAATATTTTTACGTATACCAGAAAACAAACAATTCTGCCGTTGGCGAAAAAGTAAATAGAACGTTCTTCTTTTACCTAAAGGCATAAAATGACAGATGAAGAACTTTGGTCGCAACACTTTCCGGAAGAAAAAATTCCTGGTGTTGCTGAACCACTTCCAGGAAAATGTGGCGCACGTTTACGTAACAAGAACCTTAAAGAACTTGGCATGGAACGTTTTTGCAACAAGACCGCTGGAATGGGAACAGACCACCTTGGCGAAGGCACTTGTAAGTGGCACTTAGGCAATAGCCTTAAACACACTAGGGGTGCAGTTCGTAAGGTTATGAACAAAGAATTACAAACACTAACCGAACGCTTGGGTGAACCAGAACCAATGGGTCCGCCAGAAGTTGAAGCGTACCTACTTGCTTCCAAGATGAAAACTTGGTCGGTGGTGCTAGAAGAAAAACTTGACGAACTAAATGGTATTTTGGAAGTAACCGACAAGGCTGGTGTGGAACACGTTCGTGCCCTTATCGAAGTAGTCGAACGTGCATGGGAACGTTATCAAGGCGCACTTGAATTCATGCTTAAGTATGACCTTCGCAAGCGCGTTATCGAACTTGAAGAACATCAAGCCAATTTAGTTGGTGCTGCTTTCATGGCAATTATTTTAAGCAAGGATTTAAAGTTGTCCGAAAGTCAAATTGAAGCAGCGCGAAACATGTTCGCTGAAAGAATGACCGAACTTGGTGGCGATATGGAACCAAGTTGGGCGTCGGGAATTATTGACGCAGATATTGTTGATTAAGAGTCAAACTAACAAAAGGCCCCTTGCTTTGCGCAGGGGGCCTTTTGCTTTGTAACAGTGGGGACAGACACATGAACGTTCCTCTAAATCTGCCTATCCCCACACCGCAGGTAGGAAAGTGGAAGAACCTACCGCGGGACCATGCACTTACAAGTAAGGGTATAAGTCATGGTAGAACGTTATTAGGTTAAAGTGCCTTTGTCCTAATGTCAAGCATTTAGTCTGGTTGTATTACTTAGACTTCTTTGCTTCTTCGCGTTCCGCTTTTCCGTCACGAACACGGTAAACACCGCGTTTTACAGCAACAAAATAATCGTTGTTTTTAACGATTTTTAGTGCTTCTGCGTAGGATATATCAAGCATTGACTGAATTTCAGTCGTTGTCAATTCAAGACTGGCGTTAATACGTGACCAGTCATCCATTTCTTGTTCAAGATTACGCTTTTTAACCTTTTTGTCTAAGACGACTTCCTTGCCAGTAAGGCTTTCAATCAACTTACGGCTAACCATATGGCTAACCAGTTCACCAACTACGTCTTGGTCGTTGCGCTGGGCTTTTTCGATTATTGCGTTTGCACGCCACACTTCCGAAGAATCAAAGTCTTCCATTTTTCCTTCCTTTCACTGAAGAATTCAATCTTATCAGATTTTCGGCTTAATTTCAAGAACGGTAATTCTGCCGGTTTCCGAAAGTTCTTCCCAATCCCATTCTTCCGAATCCATTTCTAGGTCATCGTCGTACAGTTGAATTTCCGTGACCACACGATAGACCCTTCTGTTGCGAATTTTATGGTCGGCCTTACAGGCTTCCATAGAAGCAGAATCCCACAAAATTGTAGCCACGATACGCTTGCCGTCTATAAGGCGTACTTCGTATTCAGGGGTTGGAACGTCAGGTTCGTTTTCTTCCACTTCCAAGGCGCGTTGTACTGCCTGAAGGGTTGGAACAGCGCTGGTCATACCGGCAAAAAGTTCAAAGGCGGTGTCGCGGGAAAGTTGACCTTCAAAAAATACCCCTACTTCTGTATAGGCGCGACCACGCTTTTCATAAAGGGCAACAGCCCAATCATTTTCTTCAAAAAAATAGTCCATAAAGTAACATTATCACCTTGACAGGGTGTTACTTCAAACTGCTATACTTAAAAACGAATAGCCCACCTTCTATTCATTTGTTTTACCTCCTTTCAACGGGAAGTAGCCCTGCCGGTGTTTTTAAGCACTGGCAGGGCTACTTCTTTTATGGTACACTTGTTTTATGGGCGTTGAAAGGCTACAGCAAGAAGCGTTATGGACAACGCTTTACCCGTGGGAAGAAGAACTTGCCCGCGCGGTCGGTTCTGGACGTACCCGTGAAAACAGGAACAAAAAAGACCGTCTTTCATACGACCCTGCTTCCCTACATATGTCAAACCTTGCCGCGGATATTCATTCGGCGGCGGCGGAAATTGGTACATGCCGTTTAATAGGTGCTTACTGCTACGCAGGCATATGGGATGTTAAAGACCATAAGCAATATTGCGAATTACCTGATGGGATGTGGAAAAACACCGAACTTGAAATCAAATGGCGTCGAAGTGCTAACAAGATGCCAGTTGACAAAAAGGACGCCGAAAAAAATCGCCTTGTTTTATGGGCAGAATCTAAACTGGCTGTACAATATGGGTGCGACTGTACCTATTGCGTTAGTCGCAGTAAAAATCCTGAAACCACCGTTCGCGTTTTAGGCGGGGGATACGCAGGTGAATTGTGGGAACTTGGCACAACCTACAATGATGACCCAAATCGGGTGGGTGTATCAGCACACCTTTTAACGCCAATAAAGGAAATCATAACATGGGAAAGAAACTTGACCTTGCCTACGAACGAATCCGAAATCAGGCTGAACACCATATGAAATTGGCACAGCAACGCGATACCGAATACGACGCAGGTTTTGCACAGGCTTACTACGAAGCACTGATTATTATTACAGACATTCGCAAGTAATTGCAGTTCTGATAGCAAATATCGTATCAAAAGTACCTCCAGCGGATACCCGCATTTTTCAAGGGTTTTGACTAAAGTATCTTTATAGTCATGGTACTTGACAAATCGCGGATAGACTGGTACTTTTTAAGTGGGTAAAAATACCCAGAAAGAGCAGGTAGACTAATGGTAATGCTACTAGTATTCTTGTTCCCAGCAATATTTTTTATTGCGGTAGGCGTCTTTGCCTATAAATGGAACAAAGCAGTAAAAGCAGGTATTTTTCAAAAGGGCACATTAAAGGCCGTACTAACAAAGAAGATAAAATAATGTCAAATTCTACAATGCAGTTCCAAATCCAACTAAACGAAGATGAACTGAAGATGGTCCTAGGTTCCCTTGAAGTTTCTTACGCCATGCTTGAAACGCTGGTAGAAGAAAACCCAAGCGCGACCGAATCAGCCGTACTTTTAAGTAATGCCAATGACCTAATCCAGTCAATTCAGGCACAGGTAGGCTTGAACTAATGGAATACAACTACACAATTACAGAGGAAGAAAGCGCGATGGTCCTAGGGGCATTGGCAGCAATCCTTGAAGGCATGGATGCCAAGAAAACACAAACCGGCGACGAAGTTGAAGGCGAAACAGAACTAACCAGCCTTTTCGCTAAGATGTTGTCCCAAAAGAACAGCCAATCCGAAAAGCCACTAGGGGAATAAGTGTCAAAAAAGCAGATGCAGTTGGCCATCGAAGACCTTACCAATCAGGTAGACGTTCTTCGTGACTATGTTAAGGAAACAAGGGAAAGCCTTGAAATCACCGACGACATTCTTCATAGCGTCTGCTTAAAGATAGATGAAATAGTCTATGGATACAGGGACATTGACGACTGGGACATAGAGGGCGTGCCAAATTTTTTTGAGGGGGGAAGCCTGGAACAAGGGGACGAAACCGCAGAAGAAGAAAAGCGCCTACTTCTTTACACTTTAAAGAACAGGATACATGGCCTAGTAACAGACACAACCATGGACAACCTAACACCAACCACACAGGTACACGTGGAATGGTACAACGCTGGTATTATGGATACCCTTGATGTTATCCAAGAAGCCCTAGACAAACTACCGCTATAAAAAAATGGCGGGGGGCAAACCAAAACCAAAAGCGGAAAAACCACTAGATACATTCAAACGATACGGGGAACAAGATGTTAAAAGAATTCTACCAATGCCAACAGACAGTACAGCAAATGATAGAAACCCACAACCACACAAACCTTGATAAGGCTACGCTAGAAGAAGTGTTAGAAGTACTAAAGCACTTCACAGCAAAAGCAACGGAAACCATACCGTGAAAGCCTTATTAGAAGCAATACTTATTACCTTCTGTATTGGGGGGTTAGTATTGGTATCCCTAATGACTATGGGTGATAAGTAATGGCCTTCGCCCTTTTCGCACTTGTTGTATTCTGCCTATGGCTTGGTGGGACTACCAAACCACGCAACTAGGCGTATCGCCTTAAGAAATAGGCTTATTTACTTATCAATGGGTGAAAACTAATTAGGGATAGGTGAAAACTAATGCCATTCCGCCCGTCTAAACACATTTTCCACGCGTATAGGGTACTTTTTATTCAAAAACCCCGCGTTAATAAAGCATTATTGTACTTTATTGTATTTTATATTCTATAAATACAATTTATCCACACACAAACTTCTGTTAAACTTGCAGGTTTTTTCGGCTATCCCGTAATAATATTCGGGCGCATACGCGGGCGCGATAAGGTATTTTACCTGGTCAACGTAAATATAATTTATCCACACACAAGTTCTATTAAACTTGCGAAGATTTTCGGGTGTCCCGTAATAATTGTTCTGGCGTATGGGGGCGCGATGACACATACGCCCGCGCGATACGATAAAAACGCCCCACGCAGATTTTATTAAAACTTCCTAGCACGCCGATATAATCGCGTGCGCGCGATGGGGCAGGTGGGTCTGGGTTCGCGCGCGATAGGGGGTCTGAAACGGCAAACCCCCCCCAGGGAAAAGTAGAACCCTGGGGGAGGCGGGGAAGGGAATACCCTTTAATTGCCTAAATACTGCCTTCTGGTGCGTTGATGTCCCATTCACCCTTGATAAACATACCAACGTAGCCTTCTGCCTTAGACTTGGCGTTACTAGGATTAGCCAACATACCAACGGCGTCGGATACGTTAGGCGTTATCAGAATACGGTGTTTCTTAATCATCTTGGCGCACTGTTTCGCCCCCTCGATGAAACCGTTGTCCTGACTGTCAGTGACCTGACCGTCGCAAACCCAAATAATAGGCTCACTGCCACGTCGCTTACTAATAGCCCATTCTAGTGCTGGGCCGTCGCAACCGTTACCAATGTTGCCACCAATACCCTTGAGGCTACTAACACGCTTACCACGATTAGCCATAATCCAAAAGTTAGGTCGGTTACGCTTCTTGGCACTGTTGGTGTAACCTGCGACCAATGCACCCGGAGCGGCTTCTAGCATGGCATTAATGTCCGCTTCGCTAAGGCTCATAGAACCACTCATGTCAATCACTACGATACCGCCCGAATTACGTGGCTTCTGACTAAATACACGTCGCTGTGGGTCGGTCAGTAGTCGGCTTGGATACAGTACACGCTTGCCAGTTGGCGCAGACTTCTTACGTCGAGCCAAGTGACCTTTGACTTGTTGGTCGCAAAGTATCTTGGTGTCAATGCGTAGTGGCGCAAACTGGTCTTTACCGTAACCAGTTGAAACCTTAACGCCCGACGAACCCTCACCGTCCTCAAAATTAGTACCGTCTGACTGAACTTCTAGAAAACCGTCAATGACTTGAGCAATCTGTGTGGTGTAGTCAATGAAACCCTGTGGCAACTTAGTGTACTCAAGTGTCTCGTCGTCTTGATAGAACGCTCTAGGCTCTGTAGAACCCATTCGACGAACTGGGTGCTTACGCACAATCTTGACTACCTGCTTCTCCATTTCACGCAAGGTATTAGCCCAGTCAGGATTAACAGAACGAACGCCACTGATGTAGTGACGGAACGCCTTGCCACCGATTAGTGCCGAGCCAAAATTAATCATTTCGTTATAGGCTTCAATAGAACCTTCTTTAGCCACTCGCTTGCCCAACTCCTTCTCACTACCGTCAACAAGTAGGTCGGTGTCGTAGCCCATACCCTTCAGAACTGCGTTGACACGCACTTCCTCGGCACAAGCAATAGAACGCTCGCTAAGTCCGTACACTTCTGCGTACTTCGCCAGTGAAACTGGGTCGGTAGGACTAATACGAACGTGAGTCAATTCATGTCCACGAATGACCCTAGAAACTTCGTCATTAAGTGACGGAGCCCTAAAGGTGTGTTCGCCAAAGTTGGTGAAACTGTCACCTCGGTTAGTACTGCCCGACGTTACTGTCCACTGTTCGGTGTTATTGTCATCGAGTCGGTGTGCTTGCACTACTTCTGGCAATACACTGACCTTGTTACTGCGTAACTGCTTCGACATAGTTATCCCTTCTAGTGTCGGTGTTGGCTTCGACTTGAAACCAACGGTTAAAAATTAACAAACGGTGCTTTCGCGCCCGCGCGATTATAGGGGCGTAGGCGAGTCGACATTTCTGCCGACCCACCTACGGTTAGGTGCTATGCGCCTAACTTGCCGATACGAAGGGCGTCAATAAACGCCTCCGCACGAACCTTACCGAAGGCGATAGTTGCCGCTCGTTCCTCGGTCATAGTACGACGCAGGGTTTCGTAGGCATAGAACCCACGCAAACTGATACGACGCTCTGGCTCTGCACTGACACAAGCCTTAGCCACCTCACGCAAGTGCTCGGGCAGTGAAGCCAAAGCGTTAGGGTGCGGTTGATTAATCTCGATAGCCACTGGGAAGCGGTCTCGCAAAGCGATAGGCAAGTCATCAGGGTGCTCGATGTTACTGGTCAGTACTGCTGTAAATCCGGGATTAGGCTTGATACGTTCGCCAGTCGGCAAGTCCATAGAAGCACTAGCAACTGTGTCGGTGTACGCAAGTAGTAGTGCCGATACGTCACCACTAGCCTTGTCCACTTCGTCAACTACCAAGCGACCACCGAACGCTCCGTTACCCTTCCACGCCTTCGTAGCAGAACCGTCGAGCCAAGTGAAGCCACCTGACTTGTCGGGCATGAACATACCCGATACGTCTGCCGAAGTCATGTCCTCGGTGCAAACTAGGCGATACGAACCACCCACGTTGACACCTTGTGTAAGCCCACCGTAAGTCTTACCTGTACCCGGAGGCCCAAACAAAACTACTCGGTCAATTCCTGTGGCAAGTACGTCCTCAAAGTCCTGCCAGCACTGCGGTAATGCGTAATCCGTTGTCATACGACAACCCCTTTCAACAACACCTCGGAACGACTTGCCCCGAAGCGATACCTAAAAACTAATCGAACGGCCTAACGCGCCCGCGCGATTAATTCCCACCCATTGTATTTCATAGGACTTTCGCGCGCGCGCGATACCTACGGGGATTATAATAATTCCCTGGGCCGCGCGCGATTAGCCAAGGTTGCCCGCCGCCGAAGCGGCAGGCGCCCATGGTTAGTGATTCTTTGCGAATGCGTTCCACTTTTCCTGTTCAGCGTCTGTCTGTTCCCTACGCTGGTACGCTTCAATCGTGTACAGCGCTAAGTCCACACTTGTCTTGCGTGCCAATTCTAGGCAGTCTTCTGCGGTTGCATAGGACACCACGTGCTGGGCTAAGTCGTCATTGGGCACTTGGCCTGTATAGACCGCCCAGTACTTTCCGCTAGGCCCCCCATCAATTTCGTAGGCGTGCAGCATTAGTTCACCGGCCTACTGCAAAAGTTGCATTGAAACGGTTCACCGCCGGGGTGTAAAACTACAACCTGTTCATCCTCAACATCATCCATGCTTGGGTGCCTTGCAAAGCACACTGGGCAATAAAGCAAAGTAGCCTTATTATCCTCATGGTACACAGCAAAGCCTGTTATGGCCTTGTCAAAATACTGTTCCATACTTCTCCTTCATTAGTTGTTGCCCCCAGAATAAACCAGAAGCCTTTCGCACCCGCGCGATTAGTAAAGACGCACCCCCCACCCCGAAGGGTGGGAGGCGGGGGAAGGTGAACCCCTTTAAGCGTCAGGACTTGTGTTACCCACGTAACGAACGTAGGCGCGGAACAGTTTGACACCTGCTTCGGTTACTGTGCGGTAAGCACGTTCGTAACCGTTGGCGTAAAAATGCTTGTTAATAGTGACCTGTTTACGGCCTTCTGCTAACAATGCCCACTTACCGGGATTAGCACGAAGTTCTGCATCAAGATACTTAATGCGACCCACACGTCCTCCAACGCCACCCCTTGCGGTAGGCGGTGTTGGTTCTGCCCAAATGACCTCTTTCATAGAATGTCACCTTTCACTTGTAATTCATCGAGCAGGTTGCCCGACACAGAAAAATTAACAGATTGCCAAATCGCGCCCGCGCGATAAAGGGGGGGACTACTTCCCTATGTCCCCACGCCCCATCATTTCCAGCGCACTGCCAATACCTGCCGTAACGCCAGCGTCTACAATAAATCCGTTTTCGTTGATAACGTGCAACGTAGGCTTCAAGTCCACGCCTTCGTCATACGTTTTGTACAACCAAGCGTGTAGGTTTTCGCCGTTATCCAATGCACTTTGTAACTTCGCCCAACCGTCATCACCCAAGTCGTTCGGGTTAAACAAGAACATACCCACTGCTTCGCCATAACTGCCGTCCTGCGAAATGTAGACTAATTTTGGCTTCTTTGTATCCATTACTGCAAACACCACTTTCAATTTAAGGTCGGGTTATCCCAACGCAACCAAGATAATACAACAAACTTTTCGCACCCGCGCGATGTAAGGGGGGATTATTCATCCCGACCCTCTGCGAATTCACGCAACGTAGCCTGAACCACTTGTGAAATTGGCGCAAACTTCTTTAGCAATTCTTTGTAATCCTCAGCAATCAACTGATTACCAATGTTATTAACGTCGTCTTGCCATGCGTCAAACGCAATCTTAGAAGTCATTAGAACTGCACCTGCAACCAGTTCCATTTCCTTCTGATTTAAGCCGAAGCCAACAACCTCAATACCTTCGTCCTCGTATTCCACAAGAACCCCCTTCTGCCAGGAATTTCCCGACCCCAACAGTTAAGCAGGGAAAACCATCGCGCCCGCGCGATGTATATAAAAGATAAAATGCCCCCACACAACTTCATTGAAAATTCCCTGCTGTCGCGGCTTAGCCCGTAAGGCGTGCGCGATGCGCAGCATTAATTTCGTGATGGGCGCGATACGTACGGGGGTCTGCTGCGGGCCGCGCGATGGTATAAGTGGCCAGACCGGGATAACACCACCCCAGTCCGGCCAGACCTTATTACAACCACGTACCCCCACCAGCATAGATAATCTGCTTATCGTATGCCATTAGCGTTGCTATCTGTTCGTCAGATAGACCCAGTGTGTAACCGTCGTCGTCAGTTCCGCAGGTG
>Ga0208867_1000132_pt1 | contig 24081 bp, 38 predicted proteins | sample CryBogCBE05Oct08_FD_185505 | JGI IMG/M metagenome (GOLD analysis project Ga0208867, IMG submission 185505) | Freshwater microbial communities from Crystal Bog, Wisconsin, USA - CBE05Oct08 (SPAdes) (version 2) | ecosystem: Environmental > Aquatic > Freshwater > Lake | place: Crystal Bog... | reverse complement strand
CACAGTCACGATGTCATTCGGATCAACCGCCACACTAACGTCTGGACGTGGGTATTGTAGGGTGATCCGCTCAGTTTTCCTAGCGGGAAGACGGTATGGGTCTTTCTCATCTGCACACCCTTGTTGACACACTTTGAGGCCCGGAAAATTGGGATCGGGCATGGCCTCAACAATCGCACGTTTCATCTTGCAACGGTCGCAGATGAAGATTGCAATTGATGCGTTGCCAGTAGTGTCCAGAAAACGAGGCATTCTTACCTCGTGTATACGCTGATGTTCGGGGCGAAGTAGATCGGCGACTTATCGCGGTTCTCATTCTCCATCATGATGAACAGCTTCTCAGCCTGTGTCTCAAGATATTGAATACGAGGCACGTCCACACCGGGCAAAATCATCGACATTTGGTGCGCCAACATGGTTTGAATGGCCATCTGAGCGTACTGAGGAATCTCAATCTGGCCAGACAAATCACCCACGTCCATGATCTGGCGTGAATACCACACCACCATCTGCTCAAATGGGTCACTTGGCGTCGGCCACAGCGTGATCTTGGCTTGAGGGATCGTGCGGTTCAGCCAGAACTGATACGGCTGGTTGGCCGTGAAGTTCTTGTTGGGCAAGTTCGTGTAATCATCACGGTTCAAACGTGCCATCGTGATTTCTGTGGAGTTGTTGCCCACAAAAAACTCAGCCACGCTCAAAGTATTGCCACCAGTTTCACGCATACGGTAATACTGGCATGTCACGCCGGGGTCAATGTCGTACCAAAGCCACTGGCCGCTGACCCATGTGGTCACGCCAGTGTCTTCCAGCAGATTCCATGTTGCGCCGTCATTCGACCATTCCAAATAAATGTGGAACTGGCCAGAAGTGGCAGGCAAGATACCAATCGAACCCGCATAAATGGGGTTGTTGCTACCGTAGTTGATGCCAATGTAGCCGTTCGGCGATGTCTGGGTGTCGGCAGTCAGCACATTGTTGTCAAACGCAAGGCCAACAACACCGGATGAGCCGAAGTATCCGCCGTATTGGGCAGGCGTAGGGCGGTTTAAACGGCGATACAGCGCGTTTAAAACGTCATTACCACCCACAGGTAGCAGATACTCAAATTGATCAGCGTTGAAGCCGTAAACCTTCTTGTCAATGGCCCAATAGTTGATGCCTTGATTGATCAAGTTGCTCAGAACGTAGTACAAGGCCTGTTTAGAGGCCTGAATTTGCTCGACAGTCAACTCTTCGGCCAATTTGCCCGACATCCGGGCGCCTTGGTCGATCATTTGTTGGGTCGTAACGACCGTTTGTCCTACTGTTCCGCTGTAAGCCATTGGTTACCTCACCAGTCTTTGTGCTTGTGGCTCTTCTCAACGGTGCTGATCTTGCAGTGCTTCAAGTCGATCTTGCCGCCTTGCTTGTATCCACCAGCCTTGGCTGCGCTGATACGAGCGCCCAGCTTGTTCATTTCAGGTTCAATGTCACGAGCCTTGCGCTCATAGTCAGACAAATTTTGCTCACGGTCGGCATAACGATAGTTTTTGCCACCCTCGTAAGTTTTGGCCATCTCTGCATGACGCTTTTCAAGGTTGGGCAGGTCAGCCGCATCTTTCTTGGCGCGTTCTTTGGCCTCAACAGCCTCTTGTTGACGGCGCTTTTCCTGACGCTCCTCTGACTGTTCACGAGTCATGGGGTCGGTAATCGAAATGCGGCGGCCGGGATTTTTGGCGTTATGCGCCTCAGCCACGGCCCTAATCATTGACTTCAGATCGGACATGTTTGTTCCTTTACCAGCCGGGGCATTTCCAGCGTTTAAGCGATGCTTTTGCACGTTCAGCATCCCCCTTGGAATGCTCTACAACACCACTCATTCTGGCACAAAACGAGTCTTTTCGGGAGCCGCCTTGAGGCTGTGGAGCCTTTAAATGCGACCCAGTTTCACGGTTGTACTTGGCGCGACCTTTTTCGGTCAGGCCAGCACCTTTAGAAACAGGCAACTTCTCACCGCGGCCAACAGCCAACGACACACCGCCTTCTTTCTTTTTGACGGTCTTCGCTGACTCTTTGAACGCAGCAGCCGTGGGCGCACCCTTAGAGCCGGGTTTACGCATCTTCTCACCAGAACCGTGAGCGATGCGCTCCTGCTTTGCGTGGATGTTGGCGTAAAGCCCCGGCTTGGCCATTACCAGCCACCCTTGCACATGGGGTTTTCGTGGCAGGTTGACACCTTGCCGCCATGCGCTTTGTGAGCGTGACGCTTTTCGTTGTAGGCGATGGCCACGGCCTGCTTAACAGGCTTACCAGCGTGAATCTCAGCCTTGATGTTGTGCTCAAAAGCTTTCTTGGATTTGGACTTGATCAAGGGCATGATTAGCCTCCGGGTACGGTTAGGGTGTTATTGTTTTGGATCAGCTTGCCGGTCACGATAATGCCAGCAGCAATCGTTCCAGAACTTGCCGACAACTGCCATTGGATGTCAGTCTTTTGGGCATAAGCAAATGGATCAGCCACACGACTAGCCGTGTAGATCGACACAAAAGGTTGTTGCAACACATTGCGAGTCACGCCAGACACGTTGTCGGCCGCTTGGACTTTATAAGTCACGGTCACGGTGCCGGTGTAAGGGTTTGATGTGTTAGCTTCAACCCAATCCAAGAAGAAGCTGTAACCAGCAGGCACGGTGTACACGGTGCTTTGCGAACGACCAATGCCGGGGTTGATCTGAGCCAGCGTATTAGTGCTTTGCTTCAGTGTGATCGTGCCCACGTTGGTGCTTTGGCTGGTGCCTGCGCTGGCCAATGTCAAGTTGTTGATACGGAAATAGCTGTTGACAGTCGTCACAGCAGTTGTGCCGTTCAAGAACAGGGTTTCAGACAACGGGTTGAAGTTGGCGTCAAGGCCACTGATCAAAACCGATGCCGATGTATTGTCTGAAGCAGAACTACTCACCATCGTCAGCGTGGTCGCTGAGGTGGGGTAAGTGTATGTGCTTGCATTTTCCCAAACTGGGATAGAAGTTGTACCGACCGATGCTTGATAGCCAAAGATGCTGACGGTTGTGTGGCCCAAGATTTGGCCACGAGCAACTTGCAAATCAAACGGCTCATAAGCCCCTGCACGAGTTACTGATGCAACGATTCCATTACTCATGATAATTCCTCAAAGAAGCAGGGGCCGAAGCCCCCGCTGTTTACTTAGCGCGTCCGCCGCGTTTCCGTTGAGGGACTGATTTCTCAATCTCAGCAACGGTTCTGGGGTTTACAAAACCACGACCGGCTCCGGCATCTTTGCCGTAACCCATCAATGATTTTGCACCTTCATAAAGGCGACTAGGAATGCTACGGATGGCTCGTGCCGTGTCCATATCGTCCTGATCGGGGCGCATAGCGGCGTCATAGGCGCCCTTAGAGGCGTCTACGAGGTCACCATCGGCAAAGTGATGCACCTTGCCACCCTTTTTGAAAGTACCAGATTGCAGGCTGTTAGCTACGGGGCGGCTAACGAAGTGACGAGGCATTTTTTCTGCCTTGCCTTGATCGTTAACATTCCCCCCCGTAGCGTAGGCTTTTTTTGTGGCATGCCCTCCACGCTTAAAACCACCAGCATTGGCTTCTTTGACTTCACCAGTTTTGGTGTTGGTCTTGCCCTTGGGAGTGCCGTCCACGTTGTTGATGGCGAACTTCATTTCGTTGCCTTCAATAGCGCCACCAGTTGCCTTGTGGTGCATCTTGTGGTGAGCCTTGCCACCGTGACGGAAGCCGCCAGCGTTGTTCATGCGAACACCGCCAGTGCCGTGAGCGCGGTCGCGTTCAGCTTCGTGCATCTCGGTGTTTTCAAAGTCGTGCTCATTGCCTTCAATAGTGCCACCCATGACCGTACGGCCGGGGTTCTTCTTCTTGTCGGTATCAGCAGGAATATCGCCGCCAGTTGCTTTGTGATGGACTTTGCCGCCACGTTTGTAACCGCCAGCATTCTTCTCTTTGATTTCACCAGTGCCGTGGTGCTTATCAGCATGGTCGCCGTCAACCACTTTGGTCTTAACGAAAGGTTTTTCGTCGTGCTCAATGGTGGTCTTGGTTTCGAACTTGTCGAGAGCCTTGCCAGAAGCTTTACCGCCTTCGGCTTTGTGATGAATCTTGCCACCATGTTTGTGATGTGCTTCTTTCATACCCAAAGACTCGTGGTGGTGCAGTTCTTTTTCCAACTTCTCGATATGTTTTTCCATACCGGCGTGGCCACCCTTCTTCATGCCAGTCAAAGCCTTGCGGACTTGCATAGCACGAGCGGCGCGAATGGCAGGAGCCATTTGAGCCAGTTTGGCTTGGGCCATAGGAGCCATAGGAGCGGCCATAGGGGCACCCATAGGCATCATGCCACCATCAGCCTTGTGATGAACCTTACCGCCGTGAGCGTATTGGTTGGGGTTCATTGCCTTACGGCGTTCGGCCATGGAAGGCTTCTTGGGGGCATGACCATGTTCAGCGTGGCCGTGCATGCCTTCATGGTGCTTTGCAGCAGCATGGTGCATGCTATGGTGGCCGTGCTCTTCGTGGTGTTCCTTCTTATGGACTTTGCCACCCTTTTTCAGCTTCAAAATGACCGACGGTTCGTCAGTCATCATCTTTGGCATTTGGCTAAAGCCGCCAGCGTGTTTTGTAGCCATGAAAGCCTCCTATTAAGCTTGGGTCACACCCAAAGCGCCAGTGCGGGTTGCATTGGGGCCAGCAGCGATGCCGGGCAGTGCAATCACGACAACCAAACGCTTCACGCCGTTAGAGGCGCTAGAGGGGTAGTAAGTTCCACGCACATCGCCAGTTGACGAAGTTGCGGGGGTCGTCATGTCAGCAGCAGTAAATGCGCTGGTGCCGCCAGTGTCGTTGGCCAAGGTGTTGTTCCAGCCCACGCGGACAACATAACCAGCGTCAAACACGCGCAAAGGCAAACCGAGGGTATCGGTAGTACCAAATTGGATTGTCACTGGCAAAGAGCCGTTAATGGCGATGCTGGAGATCTGGTAGAAAGCTTTCTTACCAGACACGTTGGCAACAGCAGACGATGTCGTGCCGGTGGCGATCACTTCGGTCATTGCTTGGCCGTAGTAGTCGTAACCAGAAACGGTCAGGTTGCGGCTGGTGCTGATAGTGCCAGAAGCGGTGGTCAACTGAACAGCACGGGGAGTGTCCAACTGGATCACGGTCGTGCCATCGGTGCGAACCAAAGACTTGGCGTTAGTGCCAGCGGTCAGGGTCAAGTTGCCAGCAGCGGCGGGAGTCTGAGCAGCAGCGATGTTGCCGGTGTTCAGAGTCTGGGGAATCACGTCCCACACATATTCACGACCTAAGGGGCCAACGCCAACTTCCATTGGTGAAGGATCGCCCAAACCAGCGTTGCCGGAAGCGTAAATTGTGATCGAGCCAGTAGCCGATGAAGAGGCGCTTAGGGTGTAAGTACCCGTGCCACCTGCACCAGACACAAAGGCCGTGATGTAAGAGTTAGCGGTGATACCGGTGCCGTTGACGTATTGTCCCAGAACCAAAGAATCACCAGAATTCATCGCAGTAACGGTCATGGTGGTGCCGGTGACGGAACCAGTAATGACGGCTTCAGCAGACGTGTTGGTTGTACCAATATAGCCTTGGGCAGTACCCAAGAACAGATCATCACTAAATTGAGGCATTTTTTTCTCCCTGTGGCTTGAACCACTCAGGTTTTAAAAAAGGGTGGGCTTTTACACCCACCCCGCTTGCTTTACATGCCGGGAGTACCGTACATGGCGCGTGGGTCAGTCCAACCCACGGTATAACGCTCGGTGGCCTTGTAGCGCATCGAGTCAGTTTCGAAGTCACCTTCCATGGTCTTTTCCAGACGACGGCGCATCAAAAGCTTCATGCCTTCGGGAGCGTCGGTCTGAACCCACCATGCGGTCGAACTGGTCAAGCGGCTCAACACAGCAGCGCCTTCGTCCAACAACCCGATGGATTTCACGGGGTTGATGTCGTTGTTGGCGTTGCCGGTGCGGAGAACCGACTTCAACAGAACTTCAGCTTGGAAGATGTTGCCGGGAGCGACAACCAGTTGACGAGGAACCAAACGAATTTTCTTTTGGTTGTTGTCAACAGCTTGACGAACTTGAATCAACATTTGTTCCAACGAAGTTTGCGACAACACAGCGGCGGTCGACAATTGGTTGCTGAAAGTACCATTCACGATGGGGTGAGCGGTGTTGATCAAAGACACGCCGTCGCCGCCAACATACGAAGAGTTGAAAGCGGTGTTCAACACGTTAGCAGACAACAGTTCTTTGGTTTCAACCAAAGATTGTGCCAAGTGACGTGCATAAACTTGACCGATACGGATGTGATCGCCGTCTTCCACCAACACTTTGGTCAAAGCGAAGGCCAAGCCATACACTTTGTACACATAGCGTTGCAGGAACAGGACGCCACCTTGTTGATAGGTCACGGGCGTACCGTCAGGCAACTGAGGTGCGGCGCCGAAACCGTACAAGACGGGTTCTTCGTGGTAGTTACGGGGAATGCCGTCTTCTTCACGGAACACACGGCTCCATTCGTCGGCACGTTGATCATAGACTCCGTCGAAGCATTCGTTAAGAATAGGTTCAACAATCGAACGGAAGTCCGTACTGCGCATTGGTGCTGCCATGATTTAGCTCCCTTTATGCAATGGCGTTCACAGTACCGAAGAACTGCGAAGCTGAGTTAACGACACGGACGACGGTGTAGGAATCACCCCACGCATTGTCCACATAGGGGGCCAGATCAACGACGCGCATTTGACCGGGTTGAGCATTACCGACAGCGGTCGAAGCACCCAAGGTAGCTTGCGACAGGCCAGTAGTGGTCGAGCCAGCAGTCACGTTGGTGAACAGGTACTCATTACCGATAGTGGTTTGAGCCATCGAGCCATCAGCTTGAATTTCATAAACGATGTTTTGATCGTTGTAGAAATAAGCAACGCAAGAACCAGCGATGTACGCGGTGTTTGCGGGCCAATAGTTGGACACACGACGACGACCAGTGGAATCAGTCCATTCCACACCAGCGAAAGCACCAGACCAAGTGGCTTGGGTGCTGTTAGCGGTGATAGGAACGATGACGCCAGCGGAGGCGGAATAGGCTACTGGTTGACCTTTAAGAATAGCGGTCGAGTAGCCAGAGGTGATACCGCCAGCAAGCGCTTGAGCGCGATCCAAACCGGAGGGGTGGAACGCGGGGCGCAAGCCGAACGGAGCAGAGGTTGCACTCATATTAAACTCCTTGGGTTAGCCGGAAAATACCGGCATTTTGCTTGGCTGTTGATCAAAACCACCAAAACCCTCACCCTCGACTGACACCAAAGAACGACCTCGGCTGTCTCGTGCCGCACCTTGCAGTTGCTCCTGTTGGACTCGGATTTTCTCCTCCTCCTCGCGGGGCTTCTCATGATGTTGATACAACATGATGTCCTGATAGATGTCCATCGGCAATTTAAACAGCAACATTTCGTTGCATGAGATGTAGCCAACATGCTCACCTGACTTCACTCGATAATTTTCAAAGCCGGGGAACTCTTCAGACTTAACTGGAACGTACCCTTGGCGAATCCGCTTATCAATGGAGTCGTAGCTGTTGGTTGTCGAAAGCCAGCACAAGTGCCAGCCATCTAGGTTAGGTAATTTTGGAAGCGCTGATTGCGTCCACTCCTCACTCCACATCTTGCGACGTTCCTGTGTTGAAGCGAACTTATTCTCGGGTGCTTCGCGGCTTGCGTCCTCGCTTGCGCGATCATTGCGGCCACCAGCACTGAGGGATTTCTTTAGGCGTGATTCTGTCATGTTTGTTCTCCAAGTAATTAGCGGTTACCGCCTTGGCGGTCATATCGAATGAATTCAGCGATCATCTTCTTTTTGCGCTCAGGGTTGTCCCAAGCCCCAATCTCTTTCATCGCCTTCACCCGTTCAGGTGACAGCGTGAATTGATTGCGGTTAGTACCACCATACGCAGCAGAAGCTTCACGTCCAGAACTGCCCACTACATTCCTCGGTTTACGAACAGCAGAATTGCCGTCAGATGCCCCATTGTAACGATGGGGTAAATACTTTTGCAAGCGGTTATCGAGTTCATCCCAATAATCTGGGTCAGTTGGTGTCCAACCTTCTTTAGAAAGTTCAACATCGACCTCTTTTGCGATGCGACTATCGGTGTCTGAACCGTCAACCTTGTACCAATTGTTTCGTTTCAACCAGTCCGCAGCGTTGCGTTGCACTCGTGGATCGGGTGCGGCCGGTGCAACCGGTTGTTGGCGTGGTTGTTGGTCGATTTGACGGCGTTGGTTCTCCAATGCGTCCAAGTCCTTACGGGCTTGGTACATCATTTCTTGCGCCTCAACCATGGCTTGGCCGTCACCGCTGTTTGCGGCCTCTGCCAGCTTCATTTTGGCGTATTCAACACGCACTTGCTGGTCTTGGACGGCTTTTTCCACTCGAGAAACGAAGCCTTGGTGGCTTTCTTGTTCTACTCGTTGCAAACGCTGGTCGGCTTGAGCCAGTTTGCGTTGCATTTCTTCATTTTGGCGACGCAGAGCCTGAATTTGGGCGTCTTTTTCCTCACGACCACGCTTGGCAAGGTCACGTTTTGCCTTGCGACGTGCTCGTTTGGCCGCCAAAACAGCTTCTGAGTCATCAGGATGGTCGGGTTCTTCGTCTTGAACGTTCCCGCCTTCGTTTTTCTCGACAGGCTCGTTTGAATTGTCGTCATCGGTGACAAAATCATCCGGCAAGTCGACCACCGCGGAGCCGTCAACGCCCTCTTCGATGTCTAAATCTTGATCTTTTGGTTCGTTACTCATGTTGGCTCCTTAAACGTAAGCTTTGAACGACAGTGGGTCGTCCGTAACTTTGGCGATTAGTTCGTGATCATTGATCGTCATGAACAAAACTGGGTCTTCGCCGTCCTCATTAGGAACTGGACGCTCCCAACGGTCGCCACCCCAGCGGGGAACGCGCACAAAGTCACCAACATTTGCCCAAGAACCTTCTGGCCATGACGCCATGGTGTCTCGGTTTTTGAACGCCAATGGGCCAATTGACACGACCTTACCGATCATGTTGTTCCATTTTTCGTTCTCTTTGGTTTCATCAACGATGATGATGCGTCCAGCCTTCTTTTTGATCCGGCGTAGTTGGACGATCACGCGGCCACCATAAGGCTGCTGCCCCGGTGCCACATCTGGGAATGCCCATGCCAGTTCAACTGGATCAGACACGCCCGCTTGCCCCTCAATCGTGGGGATTGGGTCTTTTGTATCACTCATACTAACTCCTAAAATCACCTTTGCAGGTGCGTCTTCTAAGCGCTTTATCAGCGCGGCCTCCGTCCTTTAGGGGGACGTTTCATGCCCCAGTTAAACTGGGGTCTATTCTTTGCCCTTATCCTCGTCCAGCAGGTTGTCGATCTCGTCCAACACTTGTTGGAAGCCCTCGTACCTGCCCACCAGACGCTGATAGGATTCCCAAGATTGAGCATGCCCCGAGGCTAGGGACGCGCTCAACTCGGCTTGTTGAAGCTTGATCACATGGATCAGGCGGTCAATCATTTTTGTTTCTTCAATGCGCTCAGACCGCCAGATGACTTGCCTTGAGATTGGCTGCCGCCTTTGGGTTGCAGGCTAGTGCCGTCCAGCTTTTCGCCTTGGGCCAAGCGTTTGTGCTGGGGCACGTTGATGCCCTTTTGTTCTGCTTCAGATGCCATTTGGAACTCCTTGTTGTGGCATTGCTGCCGGTTGTGGCTGTTGAGCCGATTGTAAATTCTGTTGCTGCATATCGGCAGCGTGATTGATCGTTTCGTGCGTCAATTTTGCATTTTCGATCTGGATGCGTGTCTGGTTGTCCAGTTGGTTGCGCTGTGATTCCACTTGCAACCGTGCCTGAGCAATCTGTTGATCCGCCTTGTCCTTGGCAGCCTTGCGTTGTGTCTCTGCCATGCTGGTGTCTTTGACGACTTGAGCATCTGGAGGCAATCCACCTTGTGCCGCTTGCTGGCGCTGTTGGGCTTGTTGGATGAGGCTTTGGAAAGCTGGCACAAAGGCTTGGAACACCTCTTGAGTGTCCTTCTCCACATGTGCGCCCACCACTGCGTACAGTTGGTCAATGCTTGATGTCAACTTTGGATCATCGTAGTTGGTCACAGGCTTGCCACCGCGGGACTCGGCCACATAGGCGTTGCTGCGGTTCAAGTACCAGAGCGTCATGTGTTGCTTCAAGTGCTCGATCACATTGTTCAGATAGCCCGGATCAGCAAACGGCGACTGGCCCAAGAATGGGTTGAGCGCAAACTGCAAGTGATCTTGGATGTGAGCAATGTGGTCTTGCTGCATGTAAGCGTATGCAGGCTGGCCAATGAGCATGGCGGCGTTTTCGTCCGCGGAAGTGCGTTGCTCTGGTGCAGGCACGTCCTTCATGATCTCGTTGATGTCCGGCACCTTCATCTGCTTCAAGAAACGAGTCAGCACCTTAGACACGTTGAACTGGTCGGGATATTTGTCGACCAGCGCCAGCACGGCTTGGTTCTGAGCCATGCGCTGAGTCTCAGAGAAGATGTGCGGGTCAGACACCGGAACGATGTCGGTGTTCTTGGCAAAGTCGTCACGCTCAATATCCAAGTCGGTGACAACGTCAGCCTTGCGCATCTCGTCAAAGTGCCAGCGGTTCAAGCGGCACAAAATCTTCAGCACACGGGCTTGGGATTCATGCAGTCGAGCGTGAATGGCGGAGAACACCGCGGCGCCCTGTTCAATCAGCGCTTGAGTCGTGCCCACAGGAGCCTGAGAATTGACGTCAGCGACCTTTTCTTCGCTGGTGGTCACTACCCCCTTGGCGGCCGTGTCAAGCCAGCCTAGAAGCTGGAATAGCACGTCCGAAGGCGGATTGAACGGCATGGGCATGGCGATCTGACGGATGTCTTGAACGCCGGGTGCGCCTTCTATTTCAATGACTTGAGTCACGTCAGGCTGTGCAGACTGGCCGCTGATTTTGGCGCCTTTCAACTTCAGCATGGTGGCGCTGTTGTTGATGTGGGCTGTATCCAGCAAAGCGCGTAAGGCGCCAGTCAGGGCAGCGCTCAAGCCACCGATCAACTGGGGCAGGCCAATTGCATAAGCACCGCGCCATGGGATGAACTTGAACTCGACGATCCAGTCCAACTTGGTCATGGTCTCGTCGGTCTCTTCCCAGTTGCGGTACAGACCCACGACCTGATTGCTCAACTCGTCAATCATCAAGATGTACGGAGCCATCTCACCTTTGGAATACTTGTCGTCTTCAAGTTCCATGTAGGTGTAGATGTGGTAGACCTTGCGCAAACCGTCATCATTGTCCTCATACTTCTTGCCTTCAATCTTGTCGTTGGCTTTCTGAGGCTTGGTGGGGTCAATCTCCATCGTGGCGCGGGTGATGCTCACGTCACGGTACATACCAGACGCTACACGGCGGTTGAACTCCCAATGGGTGATCTCGTGCATCTCAGCCGCACGTTCTGCCGTGTAGAAGTTAGTCGCCGCAAACGGCAAGATCACCCGGTCAATCGGCAAGAACTCAACGCATGGGCGTTTCTTCTTCTCGTCGTACCACAGTTTGAAGTACTGTGAGCCGCCCAAAGGCAGTTGGGTTAGCAGTTGTTCTTGCTCGTCACGGAATTCTTCAATCTGTTCGGTGATCTGCCAGTTCAAGAAGTCACGCTTGCGCTCTGCGACCTCCAGTTTCTGGTCGTCAACCGTGCCAATGATCTTCGTGCGTACAGGGCCGTCCGGCGGGAACATCTCTTTGATCGCCCGTGCAGCGAAGTCGACGCAACCCTCAGCCATGGCAGGATGGACGACCTTAGAGGCTCCCATAAAGGTTGCACCTCCGGGGGCATCATTGCCCATACCAGTCCGACGAATACCCTCTTCATACTGCTTATCTCTTAATTCTCGTGCGTTCTTGTCGTTCTCAAGCAGGTCAATGTACCGAGCAGACAGCGGCTGCAAGTCCCAGTCGCTCATGCTCTCTGCCATGTTGGAGTAGAAGTCAGGGTTAACCTCTGGGCCGTCCTCCGGCAGCGTCACTATCGCAGAGCCATCAGGCAGTTCTTCGGTGTCAATGTCCTCTTCAGGAATGTCTACTTCCGCACTGCCGTCTTCGTTCAGTTCTGGGTCGATGTTGTCTTGCTCGTCCATCATTTGGCCTTCTTGAAGTGTTTAACGCTCATCAGTTCGTACTGCATGGCGTCAAGGTTGGGCGAAATTGTAACTTTTTCTTTGGTGATGCCACGCCCAACAGGCTTGATTGTCCCACCTTTTTTGGCCTGCTGTGGCTGTTGCGGTTGCATAGCACCCATAGCACGGCCTTGAGGCGTCATCTGGAGGATGTTGCTCAACGATGTAGGCTGTGGGCCTTGAGGGGCTGGGCCACCTTGTGGTAGTTGACCGCCTTGTGGGGGCTGTTGACCCGGTTGCTGAGGCATCAGTTGTTGGCCGGGGACAGCGGGCTGCATATCCACGCCACCAACGGGCAGTTGGCCGGGGTGTTGGCCATGAGGCAGGATGAATTCCTTTGTGCCCAAGTTGGGTGCTTCTTCAGCGCCAACGTCCTTGATAGCCACGTCACCGCCATCGGCTTTGTTCAAGATATGGCTTTGCTTGCCACTCTTCTCAGCCACATAGTAAGCATCATGGCCAGCTTGGCGGATAGCGTTCTGGATGTTGGGGTCTTCAATGTGCTTGTAGTGGCCGCCAGACAGGATGTCAGCCAAATGCTTATGCACATCAGTAATGGGCGCTAAGAGTTTGTGCTGTGCGGCAATCTTGACCACGTTGGCCACATGCTCTGGGTTCTCATAGTCAAACGGGTTCTTGGGTTGGCCACCGGCAGCCATGTGTGGCTTGCGCAGTGCCAGAGCGGCTTGCATCTCGTCAATGGTTGGTTCCACGTTACCCCCTTTGGCATAGCCGAGTTTTTGCAGGTGTGTCAGAAAGTCTTCTGACAAGTGCTGTGCAGGTGCATGGCCCATTGTCAAGTCAAAGTAACCGGGCTTGCGGCCGGTACGATTTACAAAGTTGGTAATGAAGTCTCGCAGCATGACATCTTTAGGCACTGGTTGGAACTCATGCCCAAGGTCTTGCCCATGCAAGATATGTGGGAACGCTGCATTCAACTCAGGTCGGTAAGATGTCTCGTTGTTCAACTGGAACAACCGCGGGCCAATAGAGTGAGTTGGCAGGTCACGCAAGCTTGGCTCGGTTGTTTGATGCACAATCTTGTTATAGTCAATGATCTGGCCTTTTTTACCGCCCACACCGATGCCACCAATCAAGTCAGCCACAGCACGGCGCTTGTTGAACGTATTCGCCGCCTCACGGATTGCTTTGTTGCCGATGTCGACGTTTGGATCAAACAGCGGCGTGCCTTCCTTGTCCTTCAGTCCGGCCAGTCTTTTGTTCATCTTGACGCGGTGTTCGGCCTCGAGCATGCCTTCCTTAACGGCCTTATGGAATGGCTTGAGCAGGGCATCAAACACAACTGGGTTGGACGTGTGTTGCTCAGGCGTACCCAGCAGGGTAGACCACACAGCTTGGCCTTCGGGGACGCGCTTGTTAGCTCCGATCAGGGTCGATGCCATGCCGGGAGTCATCACGCCCCATGCGGCGTTTTCATACTCGGGGTTCATGTGCTGTAAGGCAGAGAACCGTGCACCACCGCGGAACTGCTTGTTGCCGATTTTGGTGCGGTCGGCCTGAGTGGCCATCAAGTATTTGCCTTCATGCTGACCTAACGCCTCTGAAGCTTTGACGGGCTTTACGCTGTTACCGTCAGCATACTTTTGTACCGGCACAGGGTTGAACACCGCCGCAGTTGGCATGCTCAGATTCCGGTTAATCATGCCGTTGTATCCGTAGTCTTTGATGAGCCGTTCGTAATCATTGGCTGCCTGCACTTGATCCACCAAGCCGGGGTTGACCATGGACGTATGAGGCGTCCTGTTGGCCTCCACGGCAAGCTTGCGCAACATTAACGGGTCAGCGCCCATGTCATACAACTTGTCGACCATCGCTTTGTATTTATGTGTGCCCAAACCAACTTCACCACGTTCTGGGTTGCCAGCATAAAAATACGTCCGGTCACGCACGGCGCCGGGTTCTTGTAAGCGGCTTGCTTCTGCGCCTTTGATGCCAGTGCCATATCTGGTTGGGTCAGTCATAGTCAGGTTTGGTTCGTGGCTGAAGTGGGTCAGTTGCGCAGTCTCGCCGCCTTCTGGTTGGATCAAGTGGCGGATGTATGCGGGAATGCCACCAGCATAACTGCCACTGTTCATCTCTGGAGGCAACAACACAGCCCTTTGAGGGGCAAACTGGAAATGGTTGTCCAGTAAGTTCTTCTTCTCGGCCTTGGCGGCTTCAAACAAGTCCATACGGCCCTTGCGCTTGGCGTCATAAGCAGTCTCATCCAACGCTGCCACTTCGGCTTTTATGCGGGCATTTAACGGCGTGTAATTAACTACACTGTTTTGGCCACGAGTCTCTGCCGTCATGGCTGCTTGAGCCAACGGGCTGAACATACCAGAGTGAGCCGCCCAAGCCTTCTCTTCGCCTTGAGGGCCAAAGGTCGTGCCGTGCAAGGCATGGCCATAGACATCATGCACCGCCCGAAACATTTCATTGTCATTCAAGCCCGACTCGGGATGGACGTTGTGCAAAAAGTCATGGCGGTCGCCGCCTTGGAAAACATAGAGGTGTCGGTGGCCATGCACATCGCGTATCATCTCTTTGCTGTCTTGGTAGTTGCCTTCACCATTGCGGTGAAAACTCATGTTGATTGGTAGGCTCTCAAACTGGCGCTTAGTTTCATGGGCCAAGTGGCCATACGCTTTTTGCAGCAGTTGATCGTAGTCTTGAGCCTCACCAACGTGCTCAGGCATGTGGCGCTTGTAAGCCTCGTATACGGCTTTTTTGTACTCTGGGTGATCTGTGGCCGCCAGAAGGAATGTGCGTCCAATGGCACCTTGCTTGGCCAGTGAACTGGATGAATTGTCAACAGGCTTGTATGGTTTGCCTAAATGCTGTTTTGTATATGCCTCAGCCGCATGGCGAATGGCATTGTCCGGGCCTTTGATTATCCCTTTGACCGCTTCGTCCGTAAGTGGTTGCGGAACTGTGTCTCGTGATAGTCCTTGCTGGCCTTGACCGGTGTCCCGATGGCTTTCGATATTGCCGCGCGTAGCTGCGAAGCCCGATGCAACGCCATGTGGGCGGACTCGGTAGAATGGGCCTTCTTGTGCTGTGTCATAGGTTATTCCTTGTTGTGTGGCCATAGGCACCTCGGGGAGTTTTCGGCATTATGCCAAGCCATGATGACTGTGGCAAACACAATGCTTGAGTCCAGTTTAACTGGGGCTGTGGATAACTTTGCAGTCCAGTTTAACTGGATCACGATGCGTAAGGATTCCCTTTGTGCCGCATGTTGTACAACTCTGCGTCCTCGATGTCGTCGCTGTCTACGCTGTCGTCCCGCGGGAAGTCAATCGTGATCCAGCCGCCGTCACGCAGGTAGCGCAGGCCTTGTGAGATGCAGTCCACGAACTCGTCGTGTTCCGTCCCCTCAGGGAATGAGCATATCTGGCTGACCATGCCTTCAGCCCATGTGCGGACGTAGCCCTTACGCTGGTCAGACTCAGGCACCCACACACGGCCAGCCTTGATGATGTTGGACACGATGCTCAGGCGCTGTATCTTGTCGGCGCGGCCGGGGTTGTATGCGTGGACGGGTAGACCAGCCTGTTGCAAGTCCTGTATCAATGAGATGCCAGCCGACTTGTCTTCCACCAGTAAGAGGTCAACACGCTTCTTTTCCTTGCCCTCGCCATATACGACTTCGAACTCGTCGATTACTTTGGGGCGCAGTTGGGGGTAGGTGAGGTGGTCTTGCCAGCAGTCGATGACCATGACACACATCCCACCGTCGAGGGGCTTGAATACGCCCAGAGTAATGCAGCCAGTTGGATCGTTGTGGGTCTTGTCGCTAGTGGCACAGTCGTAAGACTGGATGATGTACTCGAACTTGGGGAAGGGCTTGTGTCCCGGCCAGAGGCGGAACCAGTCGCGCTTAACAATGCCCCCTTCTTCGGGGTCGATGATTTCTGCATGGATTTCCTGCCTTCCTAAGTTCGTGCCCTCATACTGGAGAATCTGCTTCTGGAACGATGGCGCCAAGTTCTTGATGTTCGAGTATGTCGAGGCGCGTGTGATCACCACATCGTCTCCCTCGCGGCCAACCAGATCCATGATCAACGGCTTGGGCTTCGGGGTGGTGGTGACGATCACCTTCGTGCGCTTGCCCAACCGCACCGAGAACATGATCATGTCCCACGACTCTTGCAGGTAATCCCACGCGGCCAACTCGTCGCACCATGCGCCGTGCCACTGAGCACCACGGAAGCGGTCAGGCTCACTCGCTGAGATGCCTTTGATCAATGATCCATTCTTGAGATACAACTCATGCAGGCTCTTGTTATAGCCCTCTGGCTCGACCAGTTCTTTGGGGATCACGGCCAGTAAGCCGGACTCACCCTCGAAGCATGTGCCGCGGACGTCAGAACTTGTGGGGGCCGCCACCAGCCAGCGGGTGTTGGGGTTCTCCCATGCCCATTGACCGATAGTCTCGGCAGCCGTGCGTGTCTTACCGGCTCCGCGGCCAGCCAACATCATCCAGATCGACCACCAATCGCCGGACGGCTCGACTTGGTATTTCATGGCCTTGTTCTCGTGCCAATCCATCCACCACAGCCATGCCGCCCTGTCCTCTGTGGACAGTTGCAGGAACATCTCCTGCGTCTTGGGGTCGTCTAGTACGTCCTCAACTTTCATTGGCGTCGACCTGCTTCTTGAGCTTCACAGCCTTCTTCAGTTCATTGAACAAGTTCAAGTGGGTGTCGATCACCACCGGTGCATTGGGGTCACCCGCATGCTCATGGCGGGCCAGCTTGGGAACGTGGTACTCCACAACCGACTGGAACATGTCGAACGCCTTCGCTGGGTTGGGCTGGACAACATATTCGCCCTCATCGTTACGCACTCCCTTGGCCACTTGATCGAGCCATTCAGAGAGCCTGTGAGCGTTTCCGTCAACAAATGAGGCTATGGCCTGTCTTGCGTCAGAAGTCGCCTTGTTGGGCGTTCCCGGTGCCCTGCCGCCTAATCTAACTCCCATGATTACATCTCCTTCTCTAACTTCGGCTACTTTAGCCGTCTTGCTGTATTAGCCGTAAGTTTAACTCGCCGTTTGTTTTTCTTGCAAATCTGCTGGTTTTGGTGGCGCAATGCCATATAGGCTCTCTATGTGTCTGACCAAGCAAATGGCGAAGTTTGCTGGTAATTTTGCGTCTGTCATTGCGGTTACATAGCCAGAGATGTAAGCGAACTCCAGTTCGATTTCTTTGTCTGTCAAAATTGATTCTTGGATGTCTTTCATTTCTCACTCCTTTTGGTTGCGTTTTGGGATTCTTCTCTATGCTTGTTCAGTATCTCTTGTACTTTGTCCTCTATGGGGAAGACGTATTCGTGTAGGAACTGGGTGCTGAGTATTCTGTACATTGCCATGGAGCCAGCCCAGTTTCCTTGTTCGTCCTTCATGTTGTTGGCGGCGATTAGAAGTTGTTCTATGGAGTCTGGGTGAAACTTCATGTGTTCTTCTCCTCTTTGGAAAACGTGTCGATGCAGGGGCAGCCGCGCTCCATGCAAGCGGGATCAAGATCAGGGATGTGCTTGTTGATAGCCTCGGCAATCTTTTGGCGCAGCAAGCTTGGGCTTGCGTGAAACAACACCGCAATATCCATCAGATCCTCAACGAGTGGTTTGGATTGTTCGTATCTCATGTGTTCTTCTCCTTGAGCCATTGCTGGATGGCTTCCAGTGTTGATGCGGCAATACGAGTAAACCCAACTGGCGTGTTTGGATACCAATGCAAAACCCACACACTATCTTCTTTGATAGCTTTTAACCACTCATCCTCAGATACAAAATCTTCGAGGTCATAGCATTCCTCAACAGTCTGGTAGTAATTGCGGTGTTCGTTGTGGTCAAGGTGCAGGCCGCCTTTGTGTTCTGGTAGCCAGTTCATGTGTTCTTCTCCTTGAGTTTGGCTTCGGCTTTGTAAATAGCGCCTTGCACAGAATTACCAAGATGGCATCCTGCCGCAAAGTCGTTGACTTCATCGTTTGTCAGACCCACCCATGTGCGCTGTGGTGGGGTGGTGTAGAGGAGTGTTGCGTCTTCAAACGGTTTTTCTGTGTGTGCTTGCAAGCCATAGCCAAGCCAATAATCGGGTTTTTGCGTAACTGGTTTAACAAAACGTGCAATAGCCAAATTCACAAGGGCGCACCATTGATTTCCGCTTAATTCAAATGGTGGTGGTGCGCTCCCCGTTTTAGTGGCAACCTCTCGAAATAGCGAATTGCAGTCGTCAAAGCTTACTGTTTGTTTGATGTGGAGCGCATCAAGCATTGGTTGCAATGCGTGTATCTTTTCTGTCATGTGTTCTTCTCCTTAAGTTTGGCTTCGATGTCTTTGGCAAAAGGCTCTACGCAACTGTGATATTCATTTGCTCGTACACCTCGCCACACTTTTTCAATCTCCTCATCCGTCAGACCAGCCCATGTGCGCTGTGGTGACAACATTTTTTGAACATCCCCACACATTACTTTGATTGCGTTGTAGCCTTCAGGATTATTGCTGTCTGCAAGTTCATAAGCCTCTTGCATAATCCTGATTCTGATGGGTTCAAAGTCTTTGTTGCTCATCCACCCCACAGGCTCACCCTGCTCTTGCTTTGGTTGTGCCACTGTTTCGGCAATTGGTTCTATCTCCTCATCCGTCAGACCAACCCATTCACGCTTCTTTAGGCGCTCTCTTGCGGCGATTGCCCTAATAAACATTGACATGGGGTGTGTAACGGGATACGCAGATTCAAGACCAGCCTCTTCTCTAAACCAAGCTAGGTTTTTAACCAAGTCCTCGTCTGTCATGTGTTCTTCTCCTTGAGTTTGGCTTCAATGGCCGCCGCATATAAATTAAGCCCTAATGGCAAGCGTTTGGTTTGTGGGTCAACTATTTTTAAAGATTCAATCCGATCTTCATCCGTCAGCCCAACCCATTCACGCTTGCCCATTGCGTTGACTGCTTTGTCCACGCTTGATTGCATCTGTTTTTGCATACCGTCAATGAAGCCACGCTCGTATTCGCTGGCGTGCTTTCGCCAATCATCGTTGATCTCTTTGAGTATCTGCTTACCCAGATTACTCTTCTTCTCAATTTCGTTGAATGCTTCATCCATTTCGGGTGTCCAGTCGTCCATGATTCACTCCTTTATTCCTGACTCGTGCCCATGATTCGGTGTTCTTGGAAGCGCACGGTACGCTTTAGTTTTGAGTTCTCCTCTTTGAGTCTTTCCACTTCGCTTTGCAGTCGGTTTAACCGGCTTGACGCTTGGTCGATCCAGTCTTTCACTTCTTGCGGCATCTCGTAGAGCCTTTCTGGCTGTTTTTTCTGCGGCTCGCTCTTCTTGGCGGATACGCTCTTCTGCTTCAGCGAAACGGTGGACTTTACGGGAAGTTCCTGTTTTTTCAGCGGCATGTTTTGCCTCCTTTAAGTATTGGTCGGGGTCTGACAACCCCATGAATGGATTGACAGACACTGTGTTCATTGACGTTGTGAGGGTATGCGGTTGCGGATGGCTTCACCCAATTCTTCAATGTTGACGCATTCGTCGGCCAGCTTGGCGCACTCTTCACGCTCGATCATGATGGCCCTCTTAGTGGTCTCGATTGCTACGGTCATGATCTCTGCCTTGGCGATGGCCAGCGCATCATCAAACTCTTGTTGGGTAAAGAATTTAACGGCGCCAGAATTGCCGAGTAGGGATCGAGCCAATGGGCTGAGTTCTTTAGTCATTCTGTTTCTCCTGTTGCTATTGTTGAAGCCGAATAGCGCGGTCATACCCAATTACAGCGCAAAGTTTTGCATTTAAATCGCCAGTTAAATTAAATGCTTGTTGATAGTGCCCAGTAATTGCCAATGCAAAACGATGCGAATCTTGAATTTTTTGACTTACGTTTTTATCTTCCAACGAGTTAATCAATGTTCGCTCACAGAAAAAGTAATCTGGGGTTTCGTCTTTAGTCATAGCGGTGCTTCCTCAAAATTGTCCGGGTTGAACTTAGGTTCGCCCGGTTTGCTGGGCGGTAACTGGGTTGGAAAAGGCCACATTATTTCTTCTCCGGTGGTGGCGGGATCATAGTCTCGCTTGGTGGCACCCAGCCGAACTTGCGCCAGATTGTCTGCACATCGCTGCCCGACTTCCATTTGAAGTCTGGTGGGGGCATGCAAATCTTTGAGTGGGGTGGTAATGGTGTAATCATTCTGCTCTCTCCATTTGACGTTCTTGCTCTTTCTCGGACAACTGGCAGCCGATCTCGTATGCCAAGTGTTCGATTGTTTCGGCGTCCAGAATCTTGATGACGTTAACGCCCTTGTACAAAACCTCTTCAATCACCACGTCAGCGGTGTAGATTGCGAAATCCAGTTTGGTTTCGTATTCAACTACCACGGTGTCGTGGTTCAGTTCCATTTGAATTTTCATGGTGCTCTCCTTACCAGTTTGATTCGATGGTTTTCAACATGTCTGCGACTTGTTCAGATATGTCGGTGAATGCCTCGAGCACATCAGCATCAACGTGGCCGTTGTCTTTGTGGTTGGCGTAGTCGCCTTGAACCAAGATGCGATCGCCTGCCCAGCGCCCGATCATTGGGTGCTCAGGAAAGTCGCCGCCTCCTCTGCCGTTGCTGTTGGCCAACAAGGCAAACAACGCTGTGCTTGTGCTGCCGATGTGACCGACCTGCTCGTACAGCTTCAACCCGTTGTCGATGCTGTGCGGGTTAATGCGTTCTTTTTTGTCTAGGTTGTAGACCTCGTGATACTGACCCATAGCTGTCTCCTTAGCTGATGTGAACGATGGTGAAGTGGTCGCGCATGAATTGAACTGGGCTGTTGAACACCTCGTCCATGTATTGCTTGGCCACGAAGCCACCCAGAATCATGTTGTAGCAGTCGCGCTTGGCCATGTAATAGTGGTAGTCGCGTTCACCTTCACGGAAGTTCGACCATTGGTTTTGCTTGGCAAAGCGCTCAATGTCGTCATGAAGACTGTGCTCAGAGTAATAGGCCTTGAAGCCGTTTAGGTCGTAATGGGCGATGAAACCAGAGCAAAGGTTCAAGAACTTGTAGCCGGTGTTGTTCAGCTTGTTGATGTCCTTGCAGGCGGCCAGCACGTTCTTGCTGATCAAGCGCTTTTGGTTGTAGGTCAATGGTGTCATGGTGTTTACCTCGGTTTAACCGAGGGCCGAAGCCCTCAGTTGGTTTATTGGTTGGCGGTTTCGATTGCGTACACGGGGAAGTTTCTGGATGACAGGGCAATCAAGTTGCCAAATCCGTCATCAGCACAAAACACCGTGGTGGTGCGAGAGATGTAGTTCGAGGGAACTTGAAATGCCCAAAATCCAATGAGTGTTTGCATGATGATCCCCTTGATTAACGGCTGGTGGTTTTGATAGAGAACACAGCGGTGGTCTTGGTGAACTTGTTGTAGAACTCCTCGCCCAAGTCCTTGATGAATGCGTCTTTGTCGAACACAGTGCGGTTGCATTCGGTGTATGTGCATTTGAACAAAGCACCCTCAAACACTTTGGTTTCGCCGTTGATTGCAACATCCTTCATTGCATCTTTGATCTTGTCGGCTTGCTTGGTCAGCGTGGCGATCTGTGCCAACAAGGTGCCGAGTTCGTCAGCGGAAGAAGGGGTGGTGGTGATAACTGTCATTTGATTCTCCTAAACCTGCAACATCGCAGTGAGGAGAATTTTAACAACAAGTTAAAGAACCTGTAAATAGATACCCGACTAAGTTGTAGGGTTTTTATTCAACGCCAGTGATAGCCCGTTGCACCGACCATCCTCTGCGTATTCTGTAGAGCAATGTGTTCGGCTTGATTCCGAATTGTCTAGCCCACATAGAGATTGATTGCGTGACCCCTGCATAAGTCAAATTGACGTTGGCGCTAGTGTTGTTGGCTTGCTCAGTTGCAGTGGCCCATCGACAATTTTCCGGGAAGTAACCTTTGTTCCCATCTTTCCGATCAATTGAAAATCCATCTGGGGCTTCTCCCATATCAGCCAAGAAATTTTCAAATGTCTTCCAACGATCACAAACAGTAATACCTTTATCGAAATACAAATGCGATTTTTTGTTCGATTGTTTCGATGTTCTTTGAACCATCCCGCGCCAAATTTTGTACGTTCTTGTTTTTGACATTCCATGAGTTGTAAGACGCTCTGCGCTGAAATGCGTTTCAGCAGACCCACATCCACAACTTCTTACACGCCCTTTTCTAATGTAAGCACCGACCACAAAAGCAACATTGCCACAATCGCATTGGCATTTCCAAACAACGTGTTGTGCAGTTCCTCGGGTTCCCGCTTTTTCTAAAACCAACAATTTCCCGAATCGCTGGTTAGCCATGTCCTTGATCATCAAATAGCCTTTGAATGGTGATGTTTAGGGCTTTCAGTTCATCCATTTTTCGGATGCGCCACAGTGCCTTTGTTCCGTGCCATCCCATTGTGCCACGATGACAATCTGGACACAAGGCAATGCAGGTGTATTGCAAACCTTGCTCTATGTGATGAGCTTCACTTGGGCCGGGTTGGTCGCATACGCTACATGGCAAAGATTTCACAAGTCCAAGATATTTTCTTTCTCTGGCGTTCAGTTTGTTGTTCATGCCACATTCCTATCCATAGCACGATTAGAGGCCTCTGTAGACCTCCAGACGTCGATTCGAGCCTGTGCTGCCACTATGTGCCAACGTAAGCCTTCTGCGACCTCTGTGGCCGTTTTAATGGCCTTCAGGAGTTCTATGTACTCCGAGTCTGCATACGCTTCCATTTCCGCGGCTGCAACCGATTTAGCCCCATTGACGATGGCTGTCTTCATGAGCAGGGCTTTCTTACTCTTGCGGAACTCTTCGAGGTACGTCAGTTCGGCTTTTGCTTGTGCATATTTGGCGCCATTTGAGTAAATGTACTCAATTGCTTTTAGGGGATTGATGTCAGCGTGGTTCATGAAAACCTCGCAATCAGTGCCGCATCAGCCAACGCTTGGCCTTTTGCTTTTGTTCCAAGGTCTTTCCATGTTGGCCACAACTGGATCGCCCTTGAACGTGCGGCGTCCTTGTCCTTACCAATCAGCCCTGCGGCCTTTTTCCAAGCCTGTGGCGTGACTAAGGTGCTGGGCAGTCCCATAGCCCCGATAACGCCCATTACAGTCCCGCAGGAGTGGCCAAAGTTGAACATGGATACCACGCCCTGTCCGGGCATTGCATGCACCTGCTCAATGTATACATGGGTAGCACAGCACGATGCAATAAAGTCGTACAGCGCAGCCGCATTGACTCGAGTAGCCGTGCCGACTTTGTAGGTGGGCATGGCAGTCCATTCAATGGGCTGGCCGTCCTCCAAGAGAACGATGGCGCCAGATGCGCCGCAGTCGATGCCAATGACTCTCATGCTTCACCTCTTGCTCGGATTGCTGCATCAACTTCATCGCCTGTCAATACAGACCATCTTTTTTCGTGAGCTTGTCTGCATAAACTGCGATAAACATCATGATCAGCTTTTGCAATATCATCAGCCGTGTCTACATCATCTAACAACATCCACAGTTGAAGAGACTTCTCACGCCCATGTTGTGTCGCCACTTCAACCAACTTTTTGGCATACGCAAGCCCGATGACTGGCATCCAATTCACATCAGTTGCCACATGAAGTCCAGACTGTCTAGCCATCTCAATGATTTGTTCGTCAGTCATGCTTGTCCCCTTGCTCGAATTGCGTTTGCGATACTCCATGCCGCACCGTTTTGTGGCGGGTTTGATAAAAGCATGGTGTAGTCATACAGTCGTTTATCTGCTTCTTTTGCACAAGCCTCACGCTCATGCTCTGCTACCAGTTTG
>Ga0208867_1000128_pt1 | contig 24746 bp, 38 predicted proteins | sample CryBogCBE05Oct08_FD_185505 | JGI IMG/M metagenome (GOLD analysis project Ga0208867, IMG submission 185505) | Freshwater microbial communities from Crystal Bog, Wisconsin, USA - CBE05Oct08 (SPAdes) (version 2) | ecosystem: Environmental > Aquatic > Freshwater > Lake | place: Crystal Bog... | reverse complement strand
CCCTCCCATTCCCATAAAAATGGGATGACTTTGTTTTTAAAGAATGCCGTCACGATCAAAATACTTTGATTTATACGTCCTTTGATTTACCTGAACTTCAGGGGCTTCTTCATTAGAATCAATATGTTCGTCCTCTTCTATGTTCTGAAGGGCTGATACTGCCTTCCAATCAAAGCAAGCCTGTCCGGTAATCAATGTCATCGCTAATGCCATGAATGCCATGATTGCCGTATTGGATACCTCAACAATCTCTTTGGATGCCTCCGCATGATCATGGATTAAAAACACCGTAGAGACAAAAACCAATACAACCCCCAATGCGGCAACCCCTGCATAGAGAGCTTTTTTGCTCTTTGATGCTGGTTGAATCAGTTTGTTTTTAATTAGATCCGACCGAGAAGCAACCATGAGATTCCGTAAGTAGCAAGCGTCAACCCAATGGGAATCCAAGGACTAATCACGGATAAACGCCATGTTGTGAAAGCCACACTAACCGCCAGAAATCCAGAAATAATAGCAATGAGGTGATGCCAATGAGAAACTTTTGATTCAAGAGTAACGATTTGTTTATCTTTAGAAGCATCGTCAGCTTTCCACCAATCCCTTTCGTTCTGGACTGCATCCGCTTGCTTCTGGACTTGCTGAACTTGGGCTTCTGCCTGTTCAAGTTCGTCATCCGCTTCTTTGACAAGAGGTGCAATTTCCTTGGGTTTTGCATTAGCAATTTTTTTGATCGTTGCATCCGCATGAGTAATGGAAGCAATAGCAGGACGGGTATCAACTACCGACTGTTTGTGTGTGGCACATCCTGACAGCAGGACAGCCGCCAGAAGTAACACCTTTTTCATTTTCCCTTTGAAAGTTTAATGATTGTCAGAAAAGAAGCAGTAGCAGAAAGAAGAAGACAAATCCATTGTGCAACCGGAGGAACCTCTGGAACAAAAGAAAATACTAAAAGTACTCCACTTGTGATTGATCCAAGGATCATAGACGATGGATGAGGAGATGCCGAATGCATGACTTATTTTTTAACAACCGGACTAAACAATCCCTGAATATACTCTTGGGGATTTGATCCAAGAATTTCAGCAAGACGAGCATCGACATCAGCGTCAGTCCATTGACCAACAGAAGAATAAGAAGGAGTGGTATTCTTGCTCCAGAGAGTCACAGGGCGATTTACCTTCTTCAACATTGCCGATGCAATCTGATTTCCATTGTCATAATAAACAGAGTAATCAATTGAAGAGAGCGTAACATCAGGGAATGTCTTGGTAACTCCATCAGTTGTTACAGCAGGTGGAGTAATTGTAATAGGAGATTGGAGGGTAATAGCCATAAGTTTGAATTAAATGGTTACAGGGAAGGGAAGATTTATCAAGCGTGAAATATTGATTGATGATTTGGTAGGAACAATATCAAAAGTAATTGAACCTGAAACTACAAAACCATTTACTGGAGTCAAAGATAAAGCGGCAGATTCATTGGAATCTAAAGTTGCATTGCCAAATACCTGTCCTTGTCCAGAAACATTGTATGCATTTTGTCTAAACATGGCATTTCCAGTTACATAACCAGAATTATAAGAATTGTCATAGAAATTTGCATCACCATAAACAACTCCAGATCCTTGATTTGAAGAAGAATCATTAAATGTGCAATTGCCTGTTATGTTTCCATAATTTATAGCATTATCATGGAATGCTGTTGATCCATAAACAGATCCATAGCAATTGGAATTGCCATAAAACTGACAATATTGTTGAACCGATATATTTACCGCATTAAATGTTGGATCGTATTGTGAATCATTCCTAAATGTACAATTTTTCACTCCGGGTTGATATGCAACTCCGTTTGTATCGTTATATACATCTGAATCAATTTCAACATCATCAGTAGCAACAGGAGTTCCTCCAGCATGAACCGTCCAACTAGAATTGCTCCACCAGTTAAGAGAATTTGACCAATCTCCATCACCAGCACCTCCTGATGCATTAGAATTAAAATAAAGCATTGCCATATTAAATATTAATTACAAAAGGAAGACGTAGCAATTGAGTAATACTAATAGCCTTTTTGACTCCTTTAATAGAAATAGAATAACTTCCAGAAGAATTAAACTGCATGAAGTTTTGAGTAGATGGAGTTGTAATCAATAGATTTCCATTGATGGAATTATTGCATATAGCAGATCCTATTCCTCCAGAAATTTTTACATTTCCATTAATTGTTAATAATGAATCTCCGCAAACATTGAATATAGATCCATTTTCAAATGTAATTAAACCAGCAACATTTAATATAATATTATTAGCACAATCAAATCCTGCACTACTTAAAACATTTGCATTATTGCAACTTGCAGAACCAGTAGAATCAAATCTTGCTATTCCTGCAATAATAATATTTGTGGAAGATGAAGGCAAAATAGAAGCAAAGTTTCCGCTTGCGTCTTGCCAATTAGGAATATATCCCCAATCTTTATAACCGTTATCAGTACCTCCTACATATTTAATAGCTTGAGTAGCTGGGTATCCAAAATAAGGAGTACTTCCATTTACAGTAACAGTTCCTACTGCTCCTGCTGAAGTATTTCCTTGAGTATCAACACCACCAAAACCTCCGTATAATGGAGAATGGAATGTAGATGTTGTAATAGTTACGCTACCACCATTTCCACCATTGACTCCTTGGCTATCGCCTCCATTTCCAGCTTGGATTAATCCATTGGAAATTACACTCGCAAGAATTATACTTCCCGCATTTCCTCCTTGAGTGCCAGAACCACCTTTTCCTGTAGTTATGTTTTGATTGCAAACTGTATTGCTGATTGTAATTTGACCGCTATTTCCAGCAATATTAGTAAAATCAGCGGTTGTTCCTGATAAAATATATCCGTTAATTGTAGAAGTATAAATTACTATAGATCCACCATTCCCTGTACTATTATTAGGAGCAGAACCTCCATTACCAGAAATAACATTATTGGAATGAACTGAAGTTAAGGTAATGATGCCTCCATTGGCCCCCTGATCTTGATTAACAGCACTACCTCCATTACCTGAAGTAATATTTCCAATAGTTAAAGTATTGTTTGAAACAAGATTTATGCTTACTCCAGACGTAGGAGAAATTTCATCTCCAACAACATCATTAAATCCATCTACGCCATTATTGCAAATAATATTACCTATAGCAGTTGTAGAAACACCGGCTCCAGTAAAAGTAATATTTGATGGCAAATCACCACAAACAACAAGATTACCATAATTTGTAGCAGTTCCAGCAGAGAAACTAATACTACAAGTATGTGTTGTAGCTTGCCCTCTGTACGGCAAAGGACAATATGGCATCAGAACATTTAAAGCCCCTTGTGCTGTTGCAAATGGATGTGCTGGATCATTAAAGATTCCTGTTGAATCATTTCCTGTAGGAGAAACATAAACTGTTCCATTTGAAGAAACAGAACTTGGAGTGCCTAAATATTGTACTCCAGATGCATTATACACATTGTTTCCATTATCTGTCGCTGGATAAACATATATAGCAAAATCATTATAAAATGAATTAACAGAATAAGAATTATTTTGAAAGTAAGCAGTTCCATTAAATCCTGCTCCACTAGAAAAAGCATTTTGACTAAATACTGCACTATTTATAGTTGTTGGAGAAGTATTTCCCGGCCCAACAGCAGATGAATTATTATAAAAATATGCAGTTCCTGTTAAATTGTTTGTATAGTAACAAACGGAATAATCATAAAAAGTTGCATCACCAAAAACTGATCCTGTAAAAAGCTGACAAGTATCATGGAATATTGCTGACCCATTTATATTTCCTCCGCATCCTCCAGCACCATAAAAAGTAGCAGTAGTAACAACAGTAAGATACAATCCCTGTACATTACTATCAAATTCATTTCCATTGCGAAATACAGCAGATTTAACGCCGGGGCTATTTGCAAGCCCGCTACTATCTGCTGTTACGTTGCTATCTATTTGAACATCGTATGATGGATCAGGAGTAGCTCCAAATGGAGAAGTCCACGATGAATTTTCCCACCAATTGTCGGCATTACTCCAATCGCCATCATTCCCTCCACCAGCAACAGTATCGTTAAAATAGACCATAGTATTGCCTAGCTCAAGGCAACACCATTGACGTACCCGTTGCCATCGTAACTAAAAGTAAGAGTTCCAACAGTAGTTCCGTTTTTAGAAAACGTCATCACCTGTGGATTTCCGCTTCCATCATTTGTCCAAGAAATATTGTTGTAGGGAGGAATATTGAAACCAGCGGTACTAGCCGTGGAATTCCAGATTTGCCAACGCTGTTCGCTATCGGTCGTGTCAACAAATTCTCCAAATGTGAGCGGGTAAAACATATTTTTAAAGGTATGGGGCAGGGGGAATTTACCCCCTACCCCATTTTAAGTCAATTACTGAAGAAGACCAAGAACGTACACATCACCGTAGATTGCACCGATGCGTCCAGCGGTATCAGCCGTGGAAGCCTCGGAAACAAGCGAGGGATTGTAGTACGAGAAGGTCGTGCTAGTCGTGGAAATAACCGTCACAAGGCCGTTATAAGCGGCATTGCCAACGGTAAGAACCTTGACTTTAGCACCCGGAACCAGCCAAGACGGAACACTAGCAACCGTGAGGGTGCTAATGTTGTTAGCCGTCACACGATTGGTCGTAGCAAGCGAAGGAATGGCGGCAGTCGTAACATTGACACGAAGTGTCTGTGTAGCGGCGGCTCCATTGCTTCCATTGGTTCCAACGGGGATTTTTCCAAGGACATAACCGTTCGTTGCAGGAGTGAGGATGGTCTGCGAAAGATTGCCAGCGGCAACCGTCTGCACCGGAGTAGCAGGAAGGGTAGCAGTAGCAATGTTTTCGCCAGTAGTTCCATCGTCAATAGTGACAACAGCGGCGGTTCCGTTTGTACCAAGGGCATTCTTGTAAACGACGAACGAGGATGTCGGGATAAAGACATTCTCATCGTATTCAAGCTGACCAAGGGTGTAGGTTCCTGCAACGGTGAAGTCAACGGCAAGGGGGCCGAAACGCACCAGCGTCAGGTTGTTAGGGACGGGAGGGGTAGTAGTAGCGGACATATTTGATTTGATTTAGATTTTAGTAGTAACCGGGAGTATTGTAAACAACATTGTCAAGCGTGTAGCTGACGTAGACGTTATCCGATCCAACATCCGAAACAACAATTGGCGTTGCAAGGGGGCCAGATCCAGAGATGCTAATTGCACCAGAAAAAGAAACACCGTTAACTGTGCAAGAGCCAGTACCGTTAGCCGTGATCGACCAAGTGATGGCACTCGTAGGAATAGTGAAACTCGTTCCGATAGCAACCGAAACAAAGTAGGGAGTCAAGGGTTGCCCCTGCCCCGCATACAGCAGGGCAGGAGCGTTCAAGACATCCGATGGAGCGTAATTAGATGGGTTCATTGGATGTTAACCGTGATTTTAGATAGGCTCCGTAATCACATCCGAGCAAACGTAGCAGTCGGGCGTGTATTGAGGAGTGTAGTTCGGGGCCAGATTGCAAGCCGCAGGGATCACAAGCTGTGCATTGTTGAGCCTATGAAGGATCGAATGCATCAGAGTGGGATCTTGGAACTGCATACCCATGCGGAACTGGTTCCAGAAGAAACCTTGATCACGCTTGATGTTGCACTCCCAATCCGGGTTCTTCCACTCCCAATCGCCAGCGTAGTTCTGGGTCATGCCTTGAGCCTCACCGATACCACTCTGGGACGGGCTGATCCACTTGATCATTGCCTTGTTGACCCAAGGGTTGGTGATACCGAAGTCGGCGTAGTTGAAGGCAGGGTTCTGAACATACTTGCAACCAAGCTCGGTGGTCACAGGGATGTAGGGAAGAACACGAACCAGACGGGGCCAAGTGGTCGGATCGTTCGCATTGAAGGTCGGGAGGGACGCATTATACGTCCAATCCACATTCAGGCGAACACCGTTGATGTCGTTACAGAAAGCGTAGTTTCCGATAACACGATCAATACCGAGGGAGTACTGAAGCTGTTTGTCATCGAAGTCGCTAACCGACTCCCACCATCCACCGGACTGCTTGGCATACTGCCAAAGCTGACGAAGGACACGGGCATCAGGAACGATGATTTCAAGGAGAGGGCGACCAGCGGCCTCACTCACATCAAGACGATAGGCATCATCTTCACGCTGGAGGTTGATGAGGATGTCATCAAGCGTGTCGAGCGAGAGAAGACCGATGTTGTTAAGCTGGTTAGCCGGGAGCTTCACATAGACATAACCCATGTTGAAGGAACCTTCGTTCGTACCCTCAAAGGGCTGAACGATGAACATCTGATCGTCAGGGGTCACACAGCTAACGAGGGACTGACCATTGCTGATCGGAACCCACTTGTGTCCAGCACCACCGATCCAGTTGGAACGGGCGAACTCCTCATGGACGTTCTTGGTGATGTTGACGTTGGTAGCCATGATGTGATCCATCTCCTCTTGCGGGAAGAGACGATACATGAAGTCCGTAAGCTGATACCAATCGGTACGCATCGCCTTAGTGAAGAGGCTGAAGCTATACGACTCCGTTCCGGGGTGAGCAATGAACTCAAACTGAACGTCATCAGCATTCTGAACGCAACGTCCAGACTGAACTTCCTGCCAAGGCTGATCCGGGTTGTACCATCCACGACCAAAGCGGAACGCCTTCTGGGTCGGGAGAGTATTAAGGGGCCAAGTTTCCGTCTCAAGACGACCGTAGTAAATACTGTTTATGGCCATCTTCTTAATGAAGAAAGGGTTATAATACGTCCTTGCTTCACGGAACAACGTGTCAACGTCCTGACACGAACTAAAGGTCACACCATTTTGTGCCATATGATTAATTTGTTATTTGTTTGGTTATGTGCCTTGAAAAGAATCGCCTTTCCAAAACACGGTTTTGGTTATGAGCGACTGGCAACCTCGCAAGGTTGGTGTACCTGCCCCACTGCACTTAAGAATCACACCCCGCTTTTTTGTTTTGTGTCAGGAGCTACCCTGACTGGTGCTTCATCCAAGAGCAGTTTGGCAATTACCCCAACTAATCCAGATATGTGACGATTATAGAAAAACTCAAAACTCGTCAACAACAAAATTTATCAATGTATGAAATTGCTGAAATAATAAATTCTTTGTTTTCTCTAAATTGTCCAAATCCAGTGTTGCAATGCTGGCAAAGCAACCCACGAATCTTTTTTGTTTTGTGGCAATGATCAACAGCTAACGATTTTCCAGTTTCACATGGTTGTTTGCAAATTGCACAGACACCACCTTGATTTGCAAGCATCTCATTATACTGATCAAGCGTTATTCCAAACTTGTTTCGCAGTTGAATGTTTTTACAAGTATCTGGATTTTTTTTCGCAGAACGCTTTTTGTTTTCATTGTAGCGTTCTCGGTTGTTTCTATTCCAACGCTTATTGTTTTCCCTATGAATGTCTGGGTTTTCTTTTGCCCAAAGTCCATTGCGTTCTTGATTAAATTTGAAGACATCTGGAGTTACCCAATACTCTTTACCTTTATTGTGGTAGCTCCAGAATATCTTGCCGTCTTCTCTGATTGTTCCTCGTTTGATTCGCATGGTCATATTCAGACCATACTACAAACTACAATCCTGTCAACTACCGATTTTGAAACTTCCGAAAGAGAGCGGCGGGTGTACGCTCCTCTACTTCTGTAGCTTTTCCTGATGAAGAAGAGCCAATGCTTCCCTCCGAAGTTCCAGAACCACGCATTTTCTTGATGGTTTCTTTAAGTTCAGCATTCTCTTTTTCAAGAGCAAAAGAATATGCTTTAGCTTTTTTAAACTTGGCCCCCTGCATAAGAACACGGGTAATTTGTTCAGGAGCATAATTGCTGTTCTCACGGAGAGCGGCTTCAGCAATCAATTCATCTTCCGTTGTGTCATCATCAATCTTTGAGGAAGCAATGATCTTGGCAATTTCCTCGTTGTATTTAACGGAATCAGCAAGCTGTTGTTTTGCTTGAGAAAAAGCATCTTGCCAACGCTTCCCAACTTGGGATTTAGCAAGGGCAATGCGGCGATTCTTTTCTTCATCAGTCTGTGCCTTGGTAACTTCCCAATTGGCAATTGCCTGACTCCTTGCCTCAATCTTGTTCAAGACATCATAGGCAGTAGAATTAAACTTTGCTTGCTCCATTGGAGAAAGGTTCTCGTAAATGTAGTTAAGCGTTTGCTTGGAAATCTCCCTCTGCTTTGCCCTTTCATTGGGATCTTGAGTATTCAGGGATGCCTCATATGCCTGAATTGCTTTAGTAAATTCAGTAATAGCAGTCTGATCTTCTCCAACAATCATCTGAACTTGTTTGTATCCATTCAGGATTGGAGCATCAAAGTTTTCCTTAAAAATAGGATCAGCATGAAGATTCAAGAATGCATTTGCCTTGCGAACTTCTTCAAGGTCACGGGTAAGTGTTTCCTCTCGCTCCTGCTTTTCTTTTACAGCAAGCTCAAGTTCCTTGCGGAGCTTTTCAATCTCCTTCTTGCTTTCGCTATCATCAATCTTGGAACGAAGTTCAGCAATTTCCTGTTGAGCCTTATCGTATTCTTCAACTTTCTTTTTAAGATCAGCGGCTTCTTTAGCAAGCTGTTCGTTGGTTTGCTTTAGAGACTTGATGAATCCCGGCTTCTTTTCATCATCAACCAAAGAAGCCTTTGTCTCTGGTTCAGGGCGATTAATTTCCGCATTCTTTGCGGCTTCTTTCTGTTCAGCAATACGAGTCTGATGCTCTTCAGCGTCTTGAGTAGTCTTTGCTCCAAACTTGCGGAACAAATCTTCAGGAGTTCCCTTGGGGGCCTCTTTGATTTCAGACCTGAAGAATGAATCGGCTTGCTTTACTGCGGCTTCTCTTGCGGCTTTATCGGCATCACGAGCGGCTTGAGAATCAATAGTTGCTTGCGTTTGGATGGGTTCAGCTACGGTTTCAGACATGGTTTTTTGTGGTTGTGTGGTTACTTACGAAGAGAAATTTCGTCATCAGTTAGGCTTTCGTCAAGATCAGGATCGTAATCAGACTGATTTCTTGAAATAGCAACTGTGGACTTTAGTGCATTTTCTACTGAATTAAAAGTATTTTGTTCAGCGTTAGTTGCATAGTCTTGCAATGCACGAAATACTGCTACTACAGTTGAGTGATCTTTTGTTACAAGATCCTCATAAATTGCTGTCTTTAGTTCTGAATATCGCTTGTCGTTAATGAGAGCGGCGGCAAGATTTACTACGTTTGGATTATCCATTTTGCTGTCCGAGATCGGGGTTTTGCGTGGTTACTTGTTCCTGTTGAGCAATTGCCTGTTGTTGCATTGCTTGTTCTTGAGCGTTTGCTTGTTCGTTTTGATCAAGCTCTTGCTGATGTTGATCCTGCATAGCTTGCATATTATGGGCGGCTTTTGCACGATGAATCTGAATATCATTTGCGGCTTTCGCTCTCTTGGTCGCAAGTTCAGTTGCAACCTTTTCCATTGCATTGGCGTTGTGAAGGCTTGCCTTCTGTGCCATTGCCGCAAGTTTGATGTCTTCCTTCTTTTTGAGGGAGTCAGTCTGAATGGCTTCCTTGGCAACAAGAGCTTGTAGCTTGATTTGTGCAGGATCTTGATTCCCGCCTTGGCCCTGCTGTTGCTGACGAGCTTGTTCAATCTGTGCAAGCTGACTTCCAAGCTCATCCGTTCCACGCTGAAGCTGTTGCATCTGTTGAGCAAACTGCTTTGCCATTGGCTTCTTGGTAGGATCTTTCTCAATAAACTGAAGGTGTGCAACCATATGCGGCCCCTTGAATCGCATGAGACAGGCATAAATATCACGCACCAGATTAAGGGCTTCTTCCGAAATTCCTTGAGCGGCTTGTCCACGAGTCGGGGCTTGAGGATTCTGACCGCCAGATTGCATTGCGGCTTGAGCTTCCTGCATGGATGCGGCGGCATCTTGGAAGTGGGCCTTGAAGTGTTCGACATGATTCTGGTCAGGATAAACCCTGAAGTTCGCAGGGTTGCCCTTTGGATCAGTCATGCCAATGTTTTCCATCGAGATGATTCCCTGTTCATCAGGGATGTCAACCTTGGTTTGCTTGATGTAGCGATTGACATTCTGCCTACCATTGAGAGCGGCAATAGCATCAGCAATAGCATTTGCTTGCCCCTCATTCATGGGGGTCATTCCGGTAAGGGAAACAGTCTGTTGAGCCGCCATCAACTTATAGGAAGGGCTACCAGAACCGGAAAGCATATTGCTCTCAAGGTTTTCAATGTTCTCCCACTTCCATGCTTCTTCAGGAACTCCATTTTCTTCCATGAAGTCCACAAACTTTTGCTTGAGTTTGTAACCATATCCTCCCTTGGTGGTTCTGCTCATGCGTTTGTAGAGCATTTTGAGCCAGCGAGTCTGGTTATCATTGAAGCGACGAATCTGTGTGCCTTGAAGTTTGGCAGATTCAGCGGCATCCAATTCAGCTTCTTTCTTGGTACGGGCTTTCCCTGTCTTGGAATAGTTTCCAATATTGTATGCACCAATTCCCCTATAGAGATCGGCCTGATAGAATTGAATACCCGAAAGAACTTCTTGGAATGGGATATTTACATGAACCTGAACAGGATCAACTTCCTGTGGCAAGATCAGCATTGGAGACCACTCCATCTGCTTGAGCTTTTTGGTTGCTTCAGCAGATCCTCCCTTAAACATGAGGCGAGTATTCCAATCAACAGCATCCATGAAGCGATTCATATGGATGTCGTAAGCACGGCATTGAATGAATACAGCTTCAGCTAGACCTTGGATTTCATGCCAAATTCCGCTTCCGGTAGAGTCGGTAATGGGAGCAATGATGTCCTCCCATCCATCTTCATCCTTTTCTACCCAATCCTTTTTGTAATAAAGGAAACCCGTTTGATCACGGTATTCTTCTTCAGTAAGATCCTTGCGTCCGTTTTCTTTGTATCCAAGGACAAGGCCACCGTAGTTCTGGAGCAAAAGCATCTTGGAGATACTTCCATTGAACTCCATGATATACAGTTCGTAAACTTCAATACGAAGTGTGTACAGGCGAGAAAGATTCATGTTGCCTGAAGCAACGTCACGCAACCATTCCGTATTGGTATAAGTGTTACGGTAGTTGGTCGTGAACATACGCAGGGCATCCACGCAAGCCCAAAAATTCCACCCCATATCCGTGGCGTGTTTTTCGGCCTTTTCGGGATCTTCCTCCCCGCCTGTAATCTTGAGCCAGAACTCAAGGGGGGTGTAGCTACGTTTAATGCAAAGCTCACCCAAGTTCGTGAGGTCTGCATACGTTTTATCTGGAATTAGTACATTAGAGTTATGGAAACTCTTGGTGGGCCATCCATCACGATCTTCTGCAATCTCAAATCCCTTTCCGTAAAGGGTCATCTCTTCAACATCAAGCTCCACGTTGTAGTTATAGGATGTCCAAGAACGAAGCATCCTATCAAATCCAATACTGATAATGTTACTCCAGATTTCTTTTTCAGTAGGATTACCAACCTTTGTGGTAATGTTTGCGGCAGTATTCCTTTCCATAACCATGTCCACAAAACTGGACTTCTGGTTATCCACAATGAACTTCATTTGACGGAATGGAACATTACTTTGTCCCTGCAACTGCCTTGATGCTACCTGACTATAATCAGTAGGAGGAAAACCTTTGTAGCATTTGTAGATACGACCCCACTTGCGTTCACGACCAGCGTTGTCTAGTCGAAGGTTCCAGCAAATTGTAAAAGCATCGTTTGCCGTTTGGACACGGCTTGTTGGGGCTACACCATTTGAATTAACTGTATTGAAACCCCATGAAGAAACACCTTCACGATTAACGATCTTTTTTGTTTTAGCCATTACCGAGTGATATTATTGAGTGCTTCTCTACGTTTTTGACAGGCTGGACAATTTTTTGCCCGTGTTTCTAATTGGGCATTGATGCCAAATGTAGAAGCAACCTTATCTCCAAGATTTGCAAACTTGTGGATTACGTTTGCAACAGCATCTCCAGCTTCCTGCCAGCAATACTGTCCAGCAATACGTTTACAAATTTGTTGCTCAATCAAATATTCTAAATTCTCTGGTATGGCAACATTCTTATTTGCCATGTCTGATTTGACCTTTTGGACAAACTGCCTTCCAAAAGTCAGATCCATTCCATTTACACGATAGGTATTACCTTTATCGTCGCTATATTGATACCACAGGCCACCGGGAATGGCATCGTTTGGGTTTTTCAATCTCATGTGAACCTAATGCTTGCCGACATTTATAAAATAAGTCAAACTTTTATTCTGCATGGAATACAATGGACTGATCTTGGAACCACCCAAAGACACAACTTACGGGCTTTCTATATTTGAGAATGTTCCACAATTCATCCGTGAGCTTACGGCTTATCGCTTGACTCGCGGAGAGTTTGGAAGGCGTGACAGGATCAAAAGGGGTATCCGACTAGAGGATACAGACCTCAAAAACCCTGCACAGCATATGGTCAACTGCTTTCAGTTGATTTATGGCAATGATGTTTTACTTTATTCACAAGGAATCGCAAATAATTACGCATTAGACATCATTGATTTGTTCTGTAATGAGAATGATTGGGGTATTGCGGGTTGTGCAAGTAGCGGAAAGACCTTCTCTGTTGCGGCTTGCATCGTTATTGATTGGCTTTGTGCCCCCGATTGCACATCGACTTACGTTGCCAGCACATCTTTGGATGCATCTGAAGACCGTCTTTGGGGTAAAGTTTGTACGCTTTACCGAATTGCGATGCGTAATCTACAGGCTCAATACGGCAAAGATACCAGCATTGGTAACCTTGTTGAGTACCGCAGGATGATTGTTTTTGAGTCTATTGACACAAAAGATGCCGAGCGTGACTATACAAATGCCATTAAAGCCCTTGCTTTTCCCCGTGGAGGAGAAGGAAAGCGTTCTGTAGAGAATACACGGGGACGTAAAAATGCCAGAATGCGGCTATTTTTGGATGAGTTGGCTGAAATGGATCTTTATGCTTTGGACACAAGGGTAAACCTTGGTGCAAATCCTGATTTTATCTTTGGAGGAATGGCAAACCCCTCAAATACTGCCAACAATCCCCACACAGAGTTGTGTCAACCGGATCATCCTTTGGAATGGGACTCCGTTGATAGGTACACCCATAAATGGAAGACCAGAACTGGTGTTGCCTTGCATCTTTCTGGAGAAGATAGCCCAAACTTTAAGAAACCAGATGCCGAAATACCTCCATTTGATAGGTTTTTGACAATTCAGGGAGAAGCGGCAACGCTAAAACGATGCTATGGCAATAAAAATGCCCTAGAATATTGGCGAAATGTCTATGGTTGGTGGCCTGATACTTCTGTTGAGCTTACAATTTTTTCAAAACAGTTCATTCAAGCCTGTGATATTGCTTGGGAACCTATTTGGAGCGATAGAACAAAGGTAGTTTGTGGATTTGACCCTGCATTTACGGCTGGAGGAGACCGTTGTGCCGCTACTTTTTGCCGTTTTGGGCCAAATGATACTGGTAGAAGGGTTGGTTTTTACCTTGGAACCAAAGAATATCAGACTTCCGTAGGGGATGTTTTTGAAGAAAGCATTGCCATGCAAGTTGTTAAAGACTGCTTGGAGTATGGGGTTCACCCAAGGGACTTTGGTTTGGATATTTCCGGTGATGGCGGCAAAATGCTACGGGCAATCATCATTGAATGGGGAAAATTCCATCCAGAGGCAATGTTCATTACCCCTATTTCTTCTATGGGGATGCCTACAGAACGGAAAATCAGCAATTTGGATAAGCGTACTGCCAAAGAAGCATACGATAGACGAGTTACAGAGTCTTGGTTCCAAGTTCATACTGCAATGTCAACGCAAAGTCTGGTTGGCATTGATGTTGAAAAGCATTCTGCATTGGTAAGCGAACTTTGCAGTAGGCTTTATTTCCACAAGGGACGAAAAGTTGCCGTAGAAAAGAAGCTGGACATGAAACAACGTATCAAGAAGTCGCCCGATTTGGCTGATTCTTTGACCTATGCGGTTGAAATGCTCCGAAGGGCTGGGCTTGAGTTTACTTTTGCAGATCAGACTGAAGAATCTTTAGACATCCTAGAAATCAGAGATTGGGAGGATCGGCTTATCCATAGCAAACACAACGCTGAAGAGCAGATTGAGAATGATGAATGGGGTTATGGTGGAAGTGGTTGCGACGAAGATGGATTTTAGGGGTTGACGTATTTGGATTCTAGTGGCATATTTTCAAAATCTGAATGATTGCGCCATTCTGATAAACAGATTTCCCTCCCCAAATAAAGGGCCGTCAGGTGGCGCATCACTTGGCGGCCCTTGCCCGTTATAGCAAGTGAGGGTGGGTGTGAATGCGTACCACATGACCCAAAAACAACGGCTTTGGAGAATCAAAACTCCTTACCCGATGGTTGGGTAAAAATGTACTGCCTTCAGCAAAAGCAGAGGGTAGTGATTTTTATCTAGCAAGTCTTTTCTGGGGGGTAGGGGGGTTTGTTAGAGTTTTTAGCCATGGATGTATTTCGGCATGGCATCCGTTACAAAGGCTGACGACATTTTTCTTCTGGTTCAATCCCCCGTTTTGGAGTTGTATTATGTGATGTCGGCAATGTGCTGGTTCAAGGCAAACAAAACATTTGGTGTTTATTTTTAACTCTACTCTGTGAAGTGTTTTTTTGATCTGATTAAATTGTGTTCGTTTTTTCGATGGATCAGTTTTCCATCCAATAACGATTTTTGCATAGTCAATTAAAACATTTAGTCTTTCCTCTTTGCTTTTTAGACCACCATTAAAATTTCCCTTCAATGCTTCCCTTTTGATTTTGTTTGGCCCTTTGACAGATTTATCTTCAAGGAAATAATTCCAAAACTTGATCAACAATTTTTTGTGCAAGCATTGAGCTTGCGATCCATTGTCGCAATAGAATAGGTTTACTTCAGCTTCATTCATAGACACATTATGGTTGAGGTTAAAAGCTGGTTGAGAACGCCATTCTCGCCAGCTTTGTTTTTTATAACAGCAAGTTAGAATTGACGCAACTCTTAACCATAGGCATAATTTTAACAATATGGCTAGGTTCTCCCCTCAAGAATTTCGCAACGGCTCAATGATCCCTTCTGTCCTCCAAGGAAGGATAGATTCTTCTGTTTCTAGCCTTATTAAAGGGACAGATTCTACCCCATACGGTGGTGGTCAGTATAAAAGGAAGCCAAGTTTCCTGATGTGTCCCCCTAAATACTTGTCCACGGCTATCCCGAACAACAAGTTCATGAAGGGTCAAAAAATTGACACCGAACGGGCAATGCGTCAGTACACCAGAATCAAGCGATTGATTACTGCCCTTGGAGTTAAAGTCATTGAACTTCCTCCGGTCAAGGGGGCACAGGATCAACACTTTGTTGCCAACCTTGGATTGAGCGTCGATCCATTTATCTTCATTGCGAAGATGAGTGCTGATGGTCGTCAGATTGAAGAAGATCCGGGACGTAGGTTCTTTGAAAAGATGGGATACACAGTTCTTCAGCCTCCTCATTATTGGGAGGGAGAAGCTGAAACCAAGTACTGGAAAGACAAAACGTATTTTGGCGGTTACGGAAAGTTCTCTGATTGGAGGGCACAGGAATGGATTTCCAAAAAAGCTGGGATTGAGATTATTCCCATGAAGATGGTGAGTGATGATCTTTACCATTTGGATTGTTGCATCCATGTCATTGATCCTGAAAACTTCATGGTTTGCCGTTCTGGTATTGATTCAGAATCCTTCAAGCGTCTTGAGAAACTGGCGAACATCATTGTCGTTCCAAAGGAGATGGAGGCAACTGGTGCTACCAACTTGATCCGTATTCCTGATAAGAACATTGTCATCAGTGGTATGTTCCAGCCTGAATACCATCAGTATCGCAAGAGCATGGAATGGATGTTGACTACGATGGACAAATTCAATAACTCTGTGATCTTTGCTGACATTGATGAGGCAGACAAGAATGGTGCGGACTGTTCCTGCCAAGTCATGCACATCACATTTTAATGAAGAAAGCGTTCCTTAAATTTGTTGGATGGATTGCCTACGTTAACGGGCTTTGCCCTAATTGCCATCGTGAATTAAGTGCTTGCAATGGCTACCCTTGCCACATATGCAATGTCGCAAGTCAATTCAGACCACCGAATCTCTGGCAAAGATTCACAACTACTCTGTAAAAATATGGCAACAAAGAAAAGCGGCATCCACATCAAGGAAAGCCACAAGGGTCGCTTCACGGCGATCAAGAAAAAGACAGGCAAGACCACGGAACAGTTGAAGCATAGCAAGAATCCTGCTGTTCGTAAGATGGCAACATTTGCCCAAAATGCCGCCAAATGGCATCACGGCAAAAAGTCAAAATGACAAAGACAGCAACCACAGCTTCCGCTAAACCAAATGCACATTTGCGTCCTGCTAGGGTCGGATATGGAGTTCGCAAGAAATCCAAACGAAAGCCTAGAAGTAAATAATCCTATGACACCGGAAAACGATGCGGCTGAAATCTGGAGTGATGCGTATCTTCACGGTGTAAATAAATACATCTCCGGTAGCAAAGAACATAAGAGTCAGTTCTGGACTGCTGGAGCGGCATGGTATGCCAAGAATTTAAGGGACGAACAGTTGGATCTTATTAGCTATCTGTATCATCTGTCGGAAAGAATCAAGTTGGTGGAATTGTTGGCAAATATGATGGAGGAAGAAGAAATTTCCTTGCGTGATGCTAGTACTCTGTTAAAGAACCTCGTCGCAGACAGACCACCACAATCTTTGCCGCACCAATCACATGACTAAAAAACCTGTCGGAGCAGTTATTGTTTCCGACCTCCATTGCGGTTCAGTCGTAGGATTGTGGCCTGACAATCATATTACCAGCACCGGAAACAAAATCGGGCTTGGTAACAATCTCCATCAGCGTTGGCTATGGGATTGCTGGCAGGATAAAGATGAAAAGATTAAAAAGTATTTCGGCAAAGATCCATTTGTATTGTTTATTAATGGAGATTGCATTGAGGGTCGCCATCACGGAAGTAGTGAAATTGTTGCGGCGTTGAATCTGGATCATAGTCTTGCGGCTATTGAATGTCTCAAGCCCTTGGCTAAACGAGCATCCAAGATTTACATGACGGCAGGAACTGAATGCCATACGGGAGATTGGGAAAAGATGATTGCCAAAGAAATTGGTGCAGTCTGGCTTGGGGACAAAGGGCTTGTTGAAATCAATGGAACGCTCATTGATATTGCCCATCATATGCCGACCAGTTCTAGGGCATACCTTGAAGCTGGAGCCATGAGTATCAGCATGGGGAATGCCCGTCAGAATTACTCCCGTGTTGGTCACAAAGTTCCTACTGTCTATCTCCGAGGTCACAGGCATACTGGAGGAGTTTTTAATGATGGCAATGGCATCTTCATGGTTAGCCCTGCTTGGCAGTTGTTGACCAGATACGGTCACAAGGTCGTAGGTGATTCCATTTGTCGCCCCGGATTCGGCATCCTTGATTGGAGAGGATGTGAAGAGGGAGAACTTCCAGCAACCAAACTCATACAGTATGCCCCTGAAGAAACAAAACCCATCCGAAGCTGATCTATTATCTTCCATTAGAAATTTAGACAAATGGAAGGAAGTCCTTGGAGAAGAAGAGAAGCTAGGTGAGGATTGGCTTTCTATTGAACAGATTTGCAAGTTGTTGAATAGGAAAACAACACAGGCAAAGATTAAGCTCCGTCAACTGAATGAAGAGGGCAAAGTTGAGATCAAAAAATTTGCAATCTTTTCTCATGGAACCCAAGTGAGAAAAAATTACTACCGATTGATTTTATGAAGTCATATTTGCTTCACATAGACCTCTGGAAAGATTCCTGTTGGTTGGTGTGGCCTGTGACTAGAAAACAAGCAGAGTACTGGTATAGCAAAAAGTTCCCAAATCTTCACAAAGAAGAATTCCATGATCTTGATTGTTCAGCGGCTATTTCAGTAACGGGGGCCGTGAATGTGATCTTCCTTACCAAGTGGCAGAATGATGCGGAATGCTTTGGTATTCTTTCCCATGAATGCATCCACATTGCCAACGCTATCCTGAAGTCGTGTAGAATAAAAGAGGCTGAAGGCGTAGATGAAGGTCTAGCCTATACGGTTGATTTCCTAGTGAGGCATTTTACTGCCGCACTTACGGAAACCAAACTTTAAGCAAATTGGAGAAGATGCCCCTGATGGTGAGCAATGAGTTGGAGGATTGCCTTTCCTTCATTGGTGGCAACGTGTCCGGTTCCATTGCATTTCCAGCAAGGTTCGCCTTGGGCATCGTCGTACCAATCGCGGCCAGTTCCACCACATTCATCACACACTTTCTCAAGCGCATCTTTGTTGAATAGGTTATTCATACCAAAGTCGCTATAAGCGAAATTTTTTTCAAGATCAAGTCTTTTTTCTAAAATAAATGAATACACAAAAAGAATTATTGGATGCGGCAAAAAAGCTGGCGGACATGGGGGAGGATTACAGCGTGATTGTGGGGGATTTGGGGCCAGAAGAGAAACTCTGGTTGAAGCACTACGTTTTAAGATTGCCCGAAGAATTGGCTAGGAAAACGATTTATGGTCGTGCAGTCTGGAATACTCGCCCGACGATTTCTAGGGGCCGTGGAAGGCCAAGAAAGTAATCATTACCGGATGGTGTAAGGGTAGCACAGGAGACTTTGACTCTCCTAGTCATGGTTCAAATCCATGTCCGGTAGCCAATCTTGACATTGGGAGGTAGTCGGATAGTCTGACTGCCGCTAGAAAACCCCAACCAAAAAACCATATGCCAAGCAAAGAACAACTGATTGAAGAGAACGAGAAGCTCCAAGAGGTCATAGTTTCCATCCACGACACCCTCTCAAGCCTTTTTGAGTACATCAATGATCACATTGATATTGAATTTGATGTTGAGGACGAAGAAGACGAAGAAAGCGAATGCGACTTCTGCGGTAAGTAATTCTCATCCATAATTTCTCCTGCACCAAAACCTGACAGGTTGAGGTGGGGAATCAGGAGAAAGCTAACCCCATCTGGTCTAACGGCTGGATGGGGTTTTCCTTTTAAAACAAAGAACCCCCTTTTGCACTTGCTCGCTGGCAGAGGTGTGGGGGTAAATTGGAGAATGGCAGACATCCTTATCAGGGATGCAGGGGTCACGATCCTACTGCCATTTCTTCGTGATTGATGACCCCTCTGTTTGAGCATTGTTAAGAGGCTTAAGGGGTTCTATTAAATTGGGATTACCATACAGGTCGCTACACCCGGATATTTCCAGATGCCCCTCTTTGATGGCAAGCAAATACACTTTGCTTCCATCCATGCCTCTTGGCAATAAAAACTTCACCACGGGCCTATAAACTCATTCTAGCCCTATTCCAGATACTTGATCGTATCCCTGTCCATCTCACTCAACCTCGGATCTTGGATGTTCTCCTTCAACATCTCCCCCAACCTCTTCCTCTCCATCCTCAACCCTCCATACCCTCCCGGCTCCTTGCTCACCTCCAACCTCAACTTCAATGCCAAACTACGAAGCAACATAATACTAGGCTTCTTCAAATCCTCCGGTGGGTATCTCAATGTCATTCCACACTTCTTTACATTTACCCCAATCCTATGTCAAGCACTCTTCTATATCCTACAAGGATCTTTCAATAAGGGAAACTCCCCAATAAGGATTTTTTTTCATTGGGGCATGTCGCACACCGCACCCATATACCCCGGTATGATACCCCCTCCCCACCACCCGATAGGAACTACTATAGGATTCCCCACCGTGGAGAGGTCGAGTCCTTTGCGTGAGGGCGGGAGCGCAAGGCATCCCGCTGGAGTGTGCTGTTGGAGTAGTGGCCCTCCTGCTATGCCGGCAGAGTCTCCGCATCTACCACGGTAGCCTTCGCCATAGGGAGGGCTTCAATCCCATCACCAATCCCAGGCGTCTTACCAAGCGATATAATGAATAAGAAAGGGTTATTTGCTTGCGGCTCCCTGTCCTTGTAATCGTGTCCCGCCATCCTGTTATCAACCTCGATCACCCTGATCTTGTCCACTCCCTTGATCCGCTTAACCGTTCCCTCTTTCCCTTCCGTGACCGTCACTTCCTGAGCTAGATCACTTCCCTCGTGTAGTTCACCTACCGGAGTACGAAGGGCCCTAGCAAGCCAACTGCGTTTTTCTGCCATCGACAAGGCCTCCCTTTCAAATGCTCTCTCCCGGAGTTTCTCTACCTCGTCAGCCACGCGAGGTGTCTTGAGAAGACGACATCCCAGACTTGAGTAGTCCTCCGATCTACCGGATCGGATAGAGTAACCACTGCGCCTAACACTTTCAGCAATGCTCAATCCCTTCAAAAGGTAGTTGTCTATGAATTTCTTTTGTCTCGAGTTAAGGGGTCGCTTCTTCATCGGGCAAATCTTACTTGGTAGAAATTACTTGTCAACCAAGGGGAGCATCAATCCGAGAGCCGACTTACGATTTAAAGGGCAAGTGCGCTTTAGGATTTTCAGTCTTGAACTAGAAGGGATTAAGAAGCAGGAAAGGGGGGGTTGTTTGCTGTATCATTATAGCGGGGGGAATTAGAAACCGTCAAGCATAAAGTCAAAGAGAGACAAAGAAATCATTGAATGATTGATGTCTTGCAAATGTTTTACATGATGCAAGTGTCTTGCAATCTGTGACTGTCTGGGGCTGATAAATACTAGGGCAAAAGATTTTGCAAGATTCTTAAAATAGTTGTTGCAATGATTAAAAGGTTCTGCAATGATCTTTCCCGTGATGAATGACCATCACACAACCCAACCCCAAAAGGAGAACACTATGACAACGACAGAAAAGAATCATGCAATCGAGAATGGAAAAGGCTGGATGAAATCCATCATGGATTGGTCATCTCTTTTGCTTGCTAGTGATGACGACATCAGAGAAGCAGCAATCGAGGAGATTTATCAATCACCCTTGTCTGTTACAGTGAGGGAGGGATGGAAAACAGTGGGCGGAAAATCTGACCTTGAGGAGTTCCAGATTCTTCTTTCAACTGGCGGGCCTGCTTTGCGTATCGTTGGAGACATTAACGCCTTCGGTGGCGCATCCAATGCAGTTATGCAATGGCAAGATTGGGGTACGCCGTGGACAGAATATGTCACCAATGAGGATGAAGACAACGCTTTGCTTGCATACTGCAATCAATTTTACTTCGCAGAATAAAAACATGGAAACCTTCTCTTCACCATCTCCTGCACTCATCCAGTACCAGCAGGAAAAGCACTTGCGCCAGATTGTGACCCTCGCCGTCACCTTCCTTGCCCTTGTCGCCATTCTCGCCGCCCGTATTGCCTACCTTGCCAACAACTAAACCAATGACCACGACATATCCACCAAAGACAAAAACCATAACCGTAAAATGGATCAGTGATCCCGGACACGCTTGGTGTGCCGTTGACGTTTCCATTATGCGAACGCTTAAAATCGCAGGGGATATTAGCTCCTTTTCCTACCTTTCAAGTGAAACCGTATATCTTGAAGAGGATTGCGACGCTCCCCGCTTCTTCCATGCGGCGAACCTTGAGGGATACGAGATCATTACAGAGAAAGAAATCAGACACAAAGGAGATGCACCCGTGCGAAGAATGGGAAGATTTAAAGAATACGCCCAGAATTACAGCGACACCCCTTTATTCTAAACCAATGAAAACCGCCCGACTCCTTGACCCCGTAAAATTCTGGCCCGACAGAGTAATGCCTTACAGCGTAACACTTGAAGCAGGGGATAAAGTTTTCCTGCTATTAGACGAAGGGGAAAAGATCCTCGTGTCCTTGTCGCAGGAACCAACCGCAGGGGATTCCCGATGGATTCCCCGAGAACTTGTCAACCTATGAGACACGCCGAACAGTTCCAACTTATCCCAGAGGAAGATATGCCTTTTAATTTAACCAGAGAGACAATCCCAGAAGAGGAACCGCCGCAAAAAACCACAACCGCCGAACACCAAGCCGATTTGATACCATGACCACGCAAACCACTCAAGAAACCGCCGAAAACGAACCAGAAACGCCTCCACCGTCCCTCGACGAAATCATCGCCAAGGTGTTACTCCAACTTGATCAAATCAACTCACAAATAGAACAGATAAACAATAAATTAAGGAGCATTTAATATGAACACTAAAGAAACCAATGCATTGATTTCCGCAAAGGAACTCGTTGACAATATAGAACCCCTCCTGAAATGCGAGATCGCACGATCAAAGCATCATAGTCTGGACGAAATCAGAATCTCAACCGCTAGGGCAAGGGAGATCCACCTCATTACCGTCATTTTAGAAAAAAGATTGAAAGAAATCTTTGCAACCGCCGCCGCCGCCGATAAAACCATTGACCGTCACCTTGACCGTATCTTTGAACTGTAAAACCGCCGAAGCAATGAACAACCCTATCACCGAAAACCAAATCAACATCTTGCGTTATTATGCCAAAAAGCATGGTGCAATTTTAACTCTGGATTCCTATGGATTTACGTTGGATTGCGGAAGCAAAACCTGGAGAACCTCCCAAGACCCGATCCTTTACTTCAAAAAGGATTCCGAAAACTTCATGACGGCAATCGCTATGATGAATTTCGGAACAAGCAACGCATAAAAAAACACCAAAAACGAAAGGAACCAAAAATGACAACAATCCATCCATCTATCACAATGGCTGAAGAAAAAACCAAATTGATTCTTCAGACTGCACAAAATGACATGATTGATTGCGAACCATACCTACTTGATGAAATTCATGGAGTAGGTATTAAGCACAAGTCAAGCGATTACACCTTTGCAACAATATACTGGAATCCTAAAACTGGTTTTTATGATGTATGGCAAGCAATCCCAGATGTTTACAAAGGATCAGATATTGATGACGAAAAGCGTTATTCCATGAATAACAAAACTCACTTTTCTGCAATCAACCAAGCAAGGAAACTTCAGCATGAAATTTATGGAAACGCTTTTCATTATGTCACCGAATACTCTGAAGGAGTAATGCTACGACCAAACTATAACTAAACACCGCCGCAACCATGAAAGTAGATTACACTTGCAAGAACGAAGAATGCCAGCACGAATTTCCCGTCCACTACTATCCTTCAACCGGAGTATGGGAAGAGGAATGCCCGGAATGCCATGCCGAAATTGATGCCGAGGAAATCGAATCCCAATTCACTCCCGACCGTGATGCTTATGAAGAAGAATAAAAACACCGTTGCTTCAGATATTGAAGTGATCCAACGCAGGGTCAGGGTCACTCAAGACTATTCCGGTCGATGGTATGAAGGAGACACTCCCAACCTCAAATGGAGTGCTTTCTTGATGCACCTTGAATTAACGGGTCACCTTGAACCTTCACCACGTTTCAAAAATTTTAGAAAATAAACTTGATCCCCGCCGCAAATACCATACACTCCAGCTTTTCCACTATGAACACCGATACACCCATAAAAACCACGCCCGAACCTAAAGAGAAAGAGAACGTATTCCTTGGCCTCTACTTCCCCGCCGAACTGAAGGCCAAAGTCGCCGCCGCCGCCGCCGCAGACGAACGCTCCATGAGCCAGTTTGCCGTGCGAGTATTCAAGAACTACTTCGACCAGAATCCCCCGAACGCATGACCCCCAAATACGCCGCCGCCGCAATTTTGGTATCTATTGCCGTATCCCTTGCTATTATCTTCCGATGAAACCAAAGGGACTCTACGCAAACATTCACGCAAAGCAGGAGCGGATTGCAAAGGGATCAGGCGAAAAGATGCGGAAACTGGGATCTAAGGGAGCACCAACCGCAAATGCTTTCAGGGACTCCAAGAAAACCGCAAAGAAGAAATAATTATGGCATCCGAGAAATGGCAGACTAAAGCAGGGAAGAATCCCAAGGGTGGACTCAATGCCGATGGCAGGGCCTCCTATAACAAAGCACACGGAGGACACCTGAAGCCTCCCGCCCCTAATCCCAAGACAAAAGCCGAAGAGGGACGCAAGGCATCCTTTTGTGCTCGAATGAAAGGATTAAAATCAAAATTGACAAGCGAGAAAAAGAAGCGTGATCCCAATAGCAGGGTAAATAAAAGTTTGAGAGCATGGCGATGCAAATAGAAATTTCCAGAGAATACCTTTACAAATCATGCACCCGTTGCCATGAGGAAAAGCCTAAAAATGCCATATTCTTTCCACTTCACAACAAAACCAAAGATGGATTGGATAGTTGGTGCAGAAAATGCAGGGCTTCTTACAGGAACGAAATATGCCGAGGCAGATTCAGAGATGTAATTTCCGACGATGATCTGAAGTTCATAAAGAATACAACAAAAGAATGCGTAATATGCGGAGAAGAAAATACCAAATTGGTCGTAGATCATGATCACAAAACACGAAAGATCAGAGGAATGCTTTGTAATCATTGCAACAGGGGCATCGGCCATTTTAGAGATGATCCTACTTTGATGCTATTCGCCGCAACCTATGTAGAAAAATTTCCCTTGCCAGAAACAGGGGAGTAACCAAACCAAATAAACATATGACACTAGCAGAACTAAACAACCTCGCACAGGAAATCGCCAATAAACTTGGACAC
>Ga0208867_1000118_pt1 | contig 25489 bp, 23 predicted proteins | sample CryBogCBE05Oct08_FD_185505 | JGI IMG/M metagenome (GOLD analysis project Ga0208867, IMG submission 185505) | Freshwater microbial communities from Crystal Bog, Wisconsin, USA - CBE05Oct08 (SPAdes) (version 2) | ecosystem: Environmental > Aquatic > Freshwater > Lake | place: Crystal Bog... | reverse complement strand
GCCAGCCACGTTGTTGTGATCCCAAGGTACTCAGCCATCTCTGACTTCGCCCCGCGGACATCGCTGTCAAAGTATTCTTTTAATGTCATAACAAACTCCCAAAGCCCGATTCTACACAAACTTCACGTTACAAGAAAACAACATCAAGAAAAAATAATTTGCAAGAAGTGTTTACAACTTGCTTTAATTTGATGTTAGAATTTCATCACGTTCAATTCGAACGGTTTAGCGCAGAGAGTTCTGCATTTAGGAGTGAATCATGAAGTTGCCAGTTTACATTTTCCTGTCCACCTACGCCTCAGTAGGCATCGACAACCTCGAAGACGCCAAGCCCGGCGATCTGATCCTTACCAACTTGCGCGACTGGAACCCCGACTATCTTTTGGTCGGTGAGTCTGTCGTTGATGTTGACTTCCGCAAGAAGAGCGACATTGCCGCCGACATGGTGACCAACATCTTGAAGAAGAAGTCTGACCTCGAAAAAGACTACGAAGCCAAGATGCGCAAGATTGATGACCAACTGGCAAACATGCTGGCGATCACCTATGAAGCGTAACTACACCCCCTACGAACGTGTGATGTTCGTCGTTTACTTAGCGGCGTTCATCGTTTTATTTCTTGACCTTTTTCTATGGAGAAAATTATGAGCTTTTTTGTTGAAGACCGCGGTGGTTCTTTTGAGGCCACCCCTCCCGGCATGCACCTCGCACGGTGCTACCGCATCGTTGACCTTGGCACTCAGAAAACCGAGTACATGGGCCAAGTCAAGTTCCTGCACAAAATCATGCTGGGTTGGGAAATCCACGGCACAGACGACTCGGGAAAAGAGATCAAGATGCGTGACGGCCGTCCGTTTGCCATCTTTAAGAACTACACGCTGTCGTGGAGCGATAAGGCCAATTTAAGGCTTGATTTGCAATCGTGGCGGGGTAAGCCTTTCTCCAATGAAGAAATGCGCCGCTTTGACCTTAAAACCGTTCTGGGGGCGTGGTGCATGTTGAACGTGATCGAACGTGCTGGCCAAGACGGAAAAATGTATGTGAACGTGAGCGGCGTGAGTCCAGTTCCATCCATGATCAAGCAAGCTGGCCTGCCCCAAGGCGTGAACCCCAACGAGATTTTCAACCTCGAGGAGCCTGACATGGATTTGTTTGCCAAGTTCAGCGAACACCTCAAGAAAAAGATTGAAGCCTCGCCTGAGTGGCAACGCCTTGGTGTTAAGGAAGCGCCCCCAGCAGCACCGCCTGAGCCAATGACGACTGGCTTTGTCGACGACATTCCGTTCTAAGGAGACATCATGTTTATTTCTAATGCGCAAAAAGAAAACATCAAGATGGAAATCATCTCGCTCAAGGCGCGAATCAATGTGCAAGAGAAGGCCATGGAAGAGGCGGCCACAATCATTCGGTTGTTGAACAACAAAATCGAGTCTTTTGACAAGGGCGAGAAGAAAACGGGCTGGAGCCTAGAGAACCGTAAAGCCCAGTCTGATCGCATTAAAGCCATGTGGGCCAAGAAGAAGGGGGCTTGAGATGGGAGTCGCAACAGCAGTGGCCATCTCGGCCGCTACTTCGGCCAGCATTACGGCACAGCATGCAGCGGAGGCTGCATCCCGCGCTGAGTGCATAGCCTTTGTGCCTACTTACCAACATGCAGGCGCTACGTTGGAGCAAATCCATTACTACGCCTATTGCGCACAGAAGCTGTACCCAGAGCCGCATGATTCAGACCGTGACATCATCATCATGCTCAAGGTGGCCTTGATCTTGATTTTCATTGGTGCTGGTGTAGGCGGCTACTTGGGCCGAGACACCTCTGAAGGCCCAGTTGAATATGCTTTTATGACAGCCGGTTTGGTGCTTTTGGCTGAGTTCATTTTGGCCGTTATTGTGGTGGCCTTGGCTTTTATATTTTTAGGATAATCAATGACAACAATTATTGCAAGAGCGGGAGAGCAGACGCACTGGTACGACCAAAAGGGCGCCCCTGCCTACACGGTTAAAGCCAAGGACGGCTCAGACCGGCCTACAACGCTCAGGGACGCGCGAAAGATGAATCTGGTGCCCTCGGTCACCACGGTTCTGAAAGTGGCCGCAAAGCCCGCTTTAGAAGCTTGGAAGATGGAACAGATGCTGTTAGCGGCTCTGACCCTTCCACAGCTTCCAAACGAGCCGGAAACGCACTTTGTGCAGCGGATCATCCAAGACTCCAAGGAAACCGCAAAACGCGCCGCAGAGCGTGGTACACGCATCCATGAGTCGATTGAGAAATACTTCTTGGGCGGCCATCAGGTTGAGCACGAAGACATGGCGAAGGCTTTTGACGAGAAGGTCACCAAGCACTTCAAACTCAAATCATTGACGCCGTGGATTGTTGAGAGTTCGTTTACTGACCCTCTGGGGTTCGGCGGTAAGGTTGACCTCTACACAGGGATCGACGCCACCAGCCCAACAGGGATCGTATTGGACGCCAAGACAAAGGACTTTGACTACGACGATGACGTGCCCGCATACGATGAGAATCTCATGCAACTGGCCGCCTATCGTTATGGGTTGAAGTTGCCCTTCGCACGTTGCGCAAACGTGTTTGTGTCAGTCAAACGCCCCGGCTTAATTAAAATTCATGAGTGGGACGAGGCCGACCTCATACGCGGTTGGTCGATGTTCCAGAATTTATTGGCCTATTGGAAATTAAAAAATAAGTTTGGAGAATGAAATGTTAAGCGAAGAGAAAATCAAACAGTTGTACTTCAGCACCGATGAGCGCATGCCCGGAGCATTGGTGGCCGAAGAAGTTGATCTGATTGCCTTTGCGCATGAGATCGAAAAAGAAGTTGCCTTGGACTACGCCCGCAAAGAGCGTAACGCCTGCATTGAGTTTGTGGCTAGTCTGAACCCAGAGGTAGCCAAGAAGCTTGGTGAGAAGCGGGGCGGGATGTAAGAAAAAGACCTCCCCCAACACTGGGGGAGGAAATACGTCGGGGAGACAACCGACGCAAAGGGGTAACAATGTTGTTTAATTTGTTTGCAATTTGCTTTCCAATAATTTTCATTATTGTGTTAGCAATCTCTATGGACTAATGAGCGGCGCAATGTCGCTTACTTGGTTGCGTACTTCAGCCGCTTTATCAGGATTGTCTTTTGCCCACTGCAAATAAGCTGCGGTAGGCAACCCACCCGGCAAGAATGTTGATGCACCAATCGCAGCGCTGCCTAATGCACCGCCAATGTCTTTTTGGTTGACGTCGTGAATAACGTCAGCACCAGTACCAGCAAGGATTGCCAAAGGGTTGGTGAATTTTTGTGCAATAGCTTTAGTTGCTTGCGGCAAAAAGTGGGAAGCCACATCCGCAGCACTGCCAAGAGCACTGGTAAAACGTAAACCACTTTCAGTATTGTCAGGGGTTTGACTGCCAGTAATAGTTTGATAAGCAGCGTTTGCACCGTGCATGCCACCACGCACAATATCGCCCAATAAATTTGCCACTTTTCCAGCGTATGTGGTTGGGCCTTGGTTGCGAGCAGCTTCTAATTCAACATGCGCTGCATCTCTTGCGGCTTTTTCTTTGGCCATTTGATCAGCCAAAACCTTATCCTCAGCCGCTTTTTTCATATCAGCATCTTTTTTTGCAGCATCAGCCTTGGCTTGGGCAGCTTCTTGCTGCGCATTTTTCATGTCAATCAGTCGCTGAACAACATCTTTTGACCCACCAGTCTGAGGAATGCCAAATTTTGCTTGGTTTTTGTAAGCAATCTTTGAATTTTTACTAACACCGCGTCGCTTATATGCTTGATTGGCTTCAGCGACAGAGTAATTGCCTTCACCAATCCCATAGCCAGTGCCTTCCGCCCATTTTTCACCGGGCGTCAATTCAGACTCTTCAACTGGATGTGTTTCAACCCCAGTTTCTACTGGCGCTTCTGCGGCAGGAGCTTCTGCGGCAGGCGTTTCAGTTGTAGGCTCTTCAGCCTTCGGCGGCTCTTGTGCTTGCTGTCCCTGTCCTTTAAATAGGCTTTGGTCTATAGGCAATTCTTTTTCAGGCTCAAATCCAACAAAGTTGGCTGCTTTTTTGGCCACCCCCGGCAATAATTCACCGGCAAGAGCAGATACCGCACCAACGCCAGCCCCATACATGCCATATACACTGGGCAATGGCTTGCTCTTATGCGCAGGGCCATTTGACGTTCTAAGGTCATCATAAGCAGCATCATCAATTGCTTGCCTAACTTCAGGTTTGTGCCCTTTCAGATCGGCATATTCATCTTCTTCATCGGTTTCTGGCGCTGGTTTACTTTCAACGGCCACAGGAACCAATTCGTCATTTGCTGAAAACCGCGTGACGTTCTTGATGTGCTTTCTAGTTTCTTCTGGCAAGTCATCTTCATTACCGGTGGTGATGAATTTTGAAGAAGGGCCAGCGTTGTAACCAGTCAGAACTTTTTTGGGATCAGAACCAATTTTTGGATTACTGACCAAGTCCTTTAAATAGCGCATGCCAACGTCAATGTTGGTGTCTTCATCAGCCTTTTGATAGTCAACATCGCCATAATGTTTTGCAAGATTCTTGGTCAACATCATGACGCCATGCGCAACAGGCGTACCATCTTTGTTTTTGACATTGCTGGGTATGTGTTGAAACTGGCTCTCACCCATCACCATAGGCAGAACAAAGTCCGGGTTAAGACCGTACTTCTCTGCGGCATTCAAAACCTTCAGTGCAATACGGTTTTGCTCAGGCGTCAATTTTGAGTAGTCGAATGCCATGATTAACCACCCTGTTGTGCATTGGCTCGAATTTGTTCAGCGGGACTCAGTTTGTTTTTTCTTTTTTGGTTTCTTGCTTCAATTTCTTTCAAGATGTCTTGGTGTGGGCGGACAACAAAAGCATCGGGTGACAGATCGGTTGGCAACGTCGCATCAGCAGGCTTTGTACGCAAATAATTGTGACGTTTCAACCATTCTTGGTCAATTGATGAATACCGTTTGTCTGTATTGATGTTTCTGTAATCCACACCATTCTTCGACATGTCTTGATACAAGTCCGCCAACTCAAATGGCCGCTTCAACTCATGTAACTTGGTCAATATGTTGTGATTGGCAGACTCTCTTGTGTCGTCCATGTTAAAACCAGCCGATGCCTCAGTGCTCTTGATGTTGGCAGTTGGGTTAACGGTGGCATTGTTCACAGCCAACAATTGTTGGGCTTGCAAGTTCAACAGTTCACGCACACGGTCAGACAAACCGGGGTGAGCTATCTCCATCCATTTTGGAACATAGTTTGCCACTTGATCAGTGATAAAACTTGGCAGCTTGTTATTCATGGCGGCAATTTGCAGTTGTGCTGCGAGAGAGCCATTTGTCGTGCGACCAAGCACCAAGTCCATGCCATCCGAATTCACCAATGGATACATGGCATGCAAAATAGTCGCTTGTTTTTTTGCCGCATCAAGAGAAGCGTTGTTTTGATCCATAACGTCATGCGTCTTGGCAATCATCGCTTCTTTAGTTGCTTGCTCTACTTTTGGTGAAACGCCGCCCGCGCCGGGGTTGACGTTAATCAAAGAACCATCAGATGTTGGTTGCGTTGATTTTGCAACAGGCATAGGGTTTGGCGGCGTAACTAAACCAGCGCCAGCGGCTGCTGGATTATTGGTCAAGCTGTAATTTGCGCCCAAATCAGTTGGCGCAGTTGGTCGGTTGACCGGATTGCTGGGAACTGTTAAACCTAATCCCGGGGGTTCATATGGAGAACGAATCTTAGGCAATGCTTGTCCAGAAATGTCAGGTGGATAATCACGAGCAAGTTCAGCAGCCGCTCTCACTGCCTCATTTCCACCAGTCAAATTCGCTTGCTGTTGCTTATAAATTTCCAACGCTTTTGGGCCTAGTTCTTTGTCATCGTGCCCCATAATTTCGGTCACCATAGAATTGGTAAAACCCTTTTCAGCGCCTTGTCTAAAAAGTTTTTCGGCAGAGCGTCGATGCGCTTGCTGACTTTGCATATAGCCCAGTTGCGCACGAGCGTTGTAAATTGGGATTTCATTGGCGCGTTGTTGTTCTTGCCAATCACCCAAAGCATTGGATGCACTTCCCAAAGAAGCAACAAAACCACCCAGTTGTGGCTTTGCAAAACCAGCAGCTACTTTGAACCAGTTGGGCTGTGCATATCGGTCTTCTAAAGCCTTTAATCCAGCTTCAGCAGCATCAATGTTTTCTTGCTGTTGTTTGGTGGCTTCATCGCCGTAATAACTGGTTTTGCCGAATGCTTCTAAGCCAGAAGCAATTGGATTTAATGAACTATCTTGACCCATGTCTTATCTCCGATATGTGGGCAAACCGCCCATGTGACGAGTAGATGCGCAACCAATTGATCCGCCTCGTGCCGCACGAATTGGGCCGCCTTTTGCGGAACCATCTAAACCAGCAAATTCAGATGGAGTAATAGTTCCTTGTGAATTTAAAGCATTTTGCAATGCCATATTTTGATTGGCTTGAGCAAGCGCCGAATTTACTTGAGAATTATCAGTTACATTGTTGTTTGTGTTGGAACTATTGAATCCTAGTGAGCATTTGATGCGGCAGAACACGCTTTGGCCAGTACCGCACTTGCCAGTACCGCCAAACAAACCAGCAGCAGTCGAACCAACGCTGGCCAAACCAGACAATGGCGACATGCACATCGTTTGTTTCGTCGACGTGGGAACGGTGTAGCCCTTCAACAAGTTCGAAATGTTCGACAGCTTGGTCAGTGGGTAGCACTGTTGGTTTTGCAGAATGGTCTGTTGTTGGCCGCCCAGCGTAGACAGAGCGTTGATGCAAGCCAGATTTTGTGTTGCAGCCTGACCAGCCAGACTGCCAATGCCTTGTGCGGCAGCGGTTTTTGCAGCAGCTTGACGAGCGGCCAAGCAACCCGATGTAGCGCCAGCTTGCAAGAGGTTTGCGTTGTAGGCGTTTTGGGCGCCAGCAGCAGTTGATCCCAACCCAGCAGCAATCTGATTGGCCGCGGTTTGTTGGCCACCAAGTGTGCCACCTGCGTTGATCAGGTTCTGCATTTGTGCCGAGGTCAGAGTTCCGGCTGTTTGGCCTAAAGTTCCGAGCAGACCTTGTTGCTGTTGAGCTAATGAACCAGCAGTTTGGCCAGCGGTCAATGCAGTACCAGCGCATTTCGCAGCAGCGCAAGCGGCCGTACCAGCCAACTGACCCAGCAACGCTTGTTGCGACTGACCCAAGTTGCCAGCAGTTCCGCCCAATTGACCCAGCAAGCTTTGTTGCGCACCGGCGGCAGACAATGCTTGACCGTAGCCTTGGCTTTCCAAATTAGCAATTTGGCTGTTCAGACATTGCATGGCGTTGGCTTCAACCTGACCCAATACTTGGGCACCACGTTGAGAACCAAACTGGCCAGAGCCTACAGCAGCCGCAGTTGCTTGAGGGGCCAAGTTCTGCTGAATGTTCCGCATGGCAATGTCAGACACGTTCTGCACTTGATTCTTCAAGTACGGATTCATGTAGCACTGAGCCAATTGACCGGGGTTATTTGTTGCGGCTTGTTGCAAGTAAGGGCTGGCAGCGCACAGACCACCGCGGGAAGCGGCTTGGTTGATCAAAGGCTGTGCAGCACCAACGATGTTGGCGTTCGTGCCTTTGTTCAGATAACCTTGTGCGGCACACAAACCACCTTGAGAAGCGGCGGCTTGGATGTAAGGGTTAGCAGCACCGGTTGCGCACAAAGAGGCGCCTTGGTTAACGTAAGGGCTGGCGACTTGAGTGCCGCTTGTGGCCAACGCTTGGTTGGCGTAGGGCTGCATGGCGCCCAGACCGCTGTTTTGAGTACCTGCTTGAATGTAACCAGCGCCAGCACCAGTGATATTGGTATTAGCGGCGCAACCCAAAATGTTCTGGCCTTGCTGGAAGTTACCTTGTTGGGCGCCAAAGTTATTTCCTACAGCGTTGAATGCTTGAGTTTGAAGGGGTTGAGCGCCAACGAACTGACCGCCACTTGGCCCAGTTTGATTGATGCCCTGCGTAGCAAGGCAAGAAAGGTATTTGTTGTAATAACACGGCGCTGTCGTTGCCGTATTTTGTGAACTTTGCAGGAGGTTGGCCATTTTTTAACCTTTCGCCATTCTGAGGTAATCAAGCGGGCTTTTCGCCTTGGGTGGAATCTTGTTGACAGGCGCAGACCGCTTGTGTTCTCGCAACTCTTCACGCATTTTATCCAGCAACTTCGATCCTGTCTTGTTGTCACCACTACCTAAAGCGCTAACAAATGCAGCCGGTAACACATATTCACCGTCCGCAATCTTAGCGGGAACTGGACTCGCTGGGCCGCCGTGAGCATGATGGGGAATCTGGTTGCGGAAATGCTCAAGCGCTTGAGCGCCTGCTTTGCTAGAACCGTCACCCAACTGGGCCACGGAATCAGCGTCAATCACATAGTCACCGTCGTGAAGCATGGCCGGGATGTCGTCCGACTGCCCAGTGCCCCGTCCAGCCGCGTAATAGCCCGTTTGGCCAGTGATAAATTCTGGGTGATGCCCTTCAGGCGCCTCGGGGTGATAACGCGCTGGAAGGCCTCCTTCGGCCATTCCACCCATGCCAACAACTGGGCCACCCACCAAATAACCACGCAGAGCAGGACTGATGGAGTTGTACAAGTGTTGCAACTGACGTTGTTTGGCGGCTTGAACGTATTTTGCGTCCGATACCAAACCAGTAGATGCAGGCGCTCTCATGGGTGTGGGCTGAAGAGCCTTTTGCGCATCGTTGAACACGCTTTGCATGGTTGGTGTGTTGGCAGAAACCAAGTCATCCACCGCATCCGAAACGCTACCGGCTCCAGCCATGTGAATGAGTCCGCCATGCGCGGCTTGTTGTTCTTGATTGTCGGAATTGTCAACAGGTATTTTGTTTTCTTGTGGAGCCAAAAGTTCTTTTAAACTTGGATCAAGCGTTGAATACAACTCATGCAAAGCGGCCAACTTAGCCATTTTTTCATGTGGGTCAGTTGTCTGCAACACAGATGTGTCGTTATTGAACTTAGGCATCATCGCTTGCGCTTTAGCCTGCTGTTGCGCTTGTTGCAGACCAGTCAATCCAGCCCCTAATCCTTGCAGCGCAGAACTGGTAGAAGCTTGATCGGAAGCAATAGTGGAATTTGTTGCGGCATTAGCAGCCGCCGCAGCTTCAGCAGCTTTTGCAATCTCGTCTTGAGTCTGCGTAGACAAGTCATTGATATTTTGGTTGGTCGTATCCAAACCGGCTTGGGTTTGTTGCTGGTAAGCATCTAGCTGACCTTGCACAGTTGCAATGCCTTGCTCATCCAAATTCTTGACTTGATCAATAGCGTCACCAAAACTGGTGCCCATGTCGGTCAAAGATTTTGCAAGATCAGCCTGATCAGAACTTAGATTCTGGAAATCAGATTGTTGTTGGCCAGACAACTGACCAAAATCAGTTTTTTCTTGGTCAGACAAGTTGGCCACATTTTGGTTGGTCGATGCCAAGGCCTCGTTGGTGGCTTGCTGGTTGGTGTTGATTGTGTTAGTCAAACCACTTGTTGCAGCCTCAAGGTTGCTCTGGCTGGTGGCGGACGCATTATCAATCGCTTGCTGCAAGTTTCCAGTATCTTGGGCTTCTTGTGTTGCTTGTGCTTTTTGAGCATCAGAAAGACCATTAAACGCATCCTGCGTGGCTTGGTCAGATGCCGCTAACTTTTGGTCAAACGTAGAGGACAAGTCGCCAATAGTGGATGTCAGACCAGCTTGAACGGAATTGATGGCATCAGTCAAACTCGTACCTTGAGCCGCCAAAGCCTGAGCTTGTTGTTGTTGTTCCTGTGACAACTGACCAAACTGTTGCTGGGTTTGTGCGTCAGAGTTTTCCAGTTGGCTTTGGAACTGAGATGAGAGACTCGCCAAGCCACTTTGCAGTTGTTGGGAAGATTGTTGAGAGGCTTGGTTAATAGCATCTTGCAGGCTAACGCCTTGCTGTTGAAGCGCTGCCACATCAGATTTTTCTTGCGCTGACATGCCAGACAGTTGGTTTTCCGTCTGTGCTTGGTTGGCAGCAACAGTTCCACTTAGATTGGACAATGCTCCGGTGGTCTGAGCTTGATTGGTATTAACCGTGTTGTTCAATGCGTCAATCGCTGATGTGTTGGCCGCCGTACCTGCCGCGACATTGGAAATTGCTGACGACAAGTTGCCAGTGTCTTGCGCTTCTTTTAGCGCCTGCGCTTGTTGATCGGTCGTCAACTGTGAAAATGCAGCTTTGTCACTTGCAGACAAATTAGCCACAGCTTCATTGGTAGAGGCTAAAGCAGAATTTGTGGTGGCCTGATTTGTGTTGACAGTATTGTTCAACGCATCCAAAGCTGATTTGTTTTCAGCTTGGCCAGACTGCAAGCCAGAAACTTGTCCAGTTAAACTGGATAGGTTGTTCTGCACAATCTGGTTGACCTGATCAGCAGTCATGCCGGGATTGGCGGCCATCGCAGATTGAATGTCGGCCTTTACTTGCGCTTCAGATAAACCGGGGTTAGCCGCCATCTGTTGGGCAACAATGTTCTGAACTTCAGAAGCCGACAAACCAGACGAACCAGAAGATGTTGGGATAGAAAGCGACAAGCCGCCGGTATCACCAGAAGTGTCTGTGTTGTCGTTTGTTGACGTGTCAGTTCCGCTTGTAGATTGAGAATCTGTATTGTCCAGATTTCCAATCGCGCCTAAATCAATTGTCTGGCCGGTTTTTGCAGCAGCCGCTAATTCCGCATCAGTCATTGGAGGTGCACTGCCGGGGACATTGGTCAATCCCGCCGTCATCGGGCCAGCAGGGCCAGCCGCAGTTAAACCGGGGTTAGAGAACACCAGATTGCCATTAGCATCAGTGGTTAGACCAGTTCCAGCCAGTGGATCATTAGAGGCTACTGTGGTTGATGTTGGCAAAGCACCATTTGTCGTATTCAAGAACTGTGTGCCATCAACACCGCCAGCCAACCCTGTCACGGGTAATGCAGCGTCAATTGGGCTTTGGTTGGTGCTACCAGTTCCTACACCTGTGTTTTTATCAGGCGCTGTATAGAACCCGGCCATGTTGCCGGTAGATGTCTCGGTCGGGTTGTTGTTTGTATTGGCATACTGTGAATTCAAAGATGCTAATGTGGACAAGGCAGTAGATGCTAACCCCATTCCAGATGGAGCCTGTCCACCAGAAGCAATAACGCTTGTTCCTGTTTTTACAGCCGCTGCAGCCACTTTAGCGGCGGTAGAAGGATCCAATCCGGCGTTGGTTAGTGCATCAGCCACCGTGCTAGTAGCGCCAGTTGCGGCAGAAGCAACATTCAACCCGCCAGCAATAAGCGACGATGGGCTTACAGTTCCTGTAATAGTATTTGCAAGTGTGCTTGCTGCAAGATTATTTACAGCATTGATGGTTTCTACACTGGTTCCTGCAGGCAATACTGCAGTAATCTCAGGCAATAAATATGGAGCAACAATTGCCGTTACTGCGGGAACAATGACCGATGAACCATTTTTTAAGAAATTACCAAGCGTGTTGTCTTCGACTTTTGTTTGAGAAGTAACTGCGCCCGAATCATCAAAAGTATATACATAACCTCCAGTTATGGCGCTAGTTACATTGCCGTTAGCGTCGTACTGAACATCTTGTCCGGGCGTTTGGTATCCGGTTAATACTGTTGGAGTACCAAACCCTAAAGGATTGCCCGCCAAACTTGCAGCGGAGTGGCCATAAATAGGAACAATAGGCGCGCCAATATTCGCCATGCTTCCAGCGCCGCCATTAGCTGCATATTGGGAAGCTATATTTGCTGCTTGATCCGATGTAAGATCTGAAAACCCAAGTTTTTGCAGATCGGTTTGTGCAGCAGTTGTATCAGTTGCAGCAGGCGTTGTTGCGGCAGGCGTTGTTGCCAAAGCACTTAAACCGCCACCAGTTGTGCTTGGAGCAGGTGCGGGCGTCACCGCAGGTAAAGCACCAGCCGAAGTGGTGGCAGCACCACCAGTAACAATCGGATTGGATAGCGGAGGCGTATATGGGCTGCAACAAAATGCACAGCAATACGCTCTGTTAATTGTAGTTCCGCGCATATTTACCCCGTGATGCTCATAATTCCGCACATAGCTTCTGCCCAACCACGCCAGTCGCTGAACTGACGTGCATCAGGGATGCCCGATTGCGTGAAGTAACCGATGCCGTTTAACCCGTCGACCCAGTCCATCCAATGTTCTTCGTCGACATGCCCAAGCTGATTGGGAGCAAACAACTCCTCCATCAGTTTGCAATAGGTGTCCCAAGTCATTCCGCGGGGATCGTATGTGACCAATTTATTCCCCTTTAAGGATTGCCGGTGCCGCGCACATCGCCTGTGTCGACGCTCAGAATGATCTTGCCCAATTGGTAGTCGCCATTGAACGTGTTCGACTCAAACCGCAACCGCATTTCACGACGTTGTTCACGCATATCAATCTTGAGCGTTGAAGACGTGAAATTGTAAGGGCTAGAGGGCTGGTCGACATCGTCGGCATAACCCTTACCTGTAACAATTACATCCATTTGGCCGTTCTGTACAAAGTCAGGCTCAATACGCTCTAAGCGTGTCCAGTTGTTGTCACCCGGCTGTTGAGTCGATCCAACCAGCCCAGCCAAACCACCAAGGCTTGGTGTCTCAAACATCGAATAGATTGCATCAACATTCGTCAAATAAACCTGATCTGTGCCGGTTTCGTGCTGCCACACTGTGTAACCATTGGCATACAAAGTTGTGGCCCCTACGGCCGTTCCTGTGGGGTTGTTGACGGTGTATGTGCCAGTCCCACCGGTTCCAGTTCCTTGAGCGGTGATAACCATCTGATCTAAGACACCCAGACCTTGCAGAATCTGACCCACAAAAATGGTTCCGTAGTTCATGGCGGTGACCGTCAACGTCGTACCGCTCACCGAGCCTTCAAACGAAACAATCGGAGTGGCGTCCGTGCCGCCCCAAATTGGTTTGGGGAACACTTCGGTAAAGATGCCAGCCGAGCGACGGGCGCCGGGGGCAGAACCAGCGTCATACCATGTCTTCTCACGCACGTTATAGATCACCGCATCGGTGCATTCTGTGGCGTCACCGCGGGGATAGAACCACCAAATTTCACCCCAGCGAGGAACTTTCGTGCACCAGATTTTTTGGCGCTGGCTGAAGTTGACGTTGTCAAAAAACCAGTTGAAGTTTTGCGTGTTTGGTATTTCTTGAACAGTACCGTTGTACATCAAGAACCGGTCAACGCCGCACCAGTAATAGATGCCGTCATACTCAATGACAGAACTGGACGACATGATCGAACTTTGCTGGGTCAATAAGTCATAGCGCCAGTAGAGCGTAGACGTTCCCACGTTTTGGGGCGCATAGGACACACGGATAACCGAATCCAGCGACCAAAACAGCCCAGAGGGTGATGTAGTCCCGCCACGAACTGGAAGCCCCTTCACGATCTTTGTGGCGGCCACGTTGTTGGCGTTTGAGTCAGCACTTGTCCAGTTGGTAAAGTCGCCAGCCGCACAGTTTTGGATCAACCCGTTGTTGCCGTACACGAACAAATAGGGATAAAGCATCACAACACCGCCGGACACGGAGATGTTGTTGTCAAAGGTCAATGTCACCGTGCCGGATGCGGTGGCGGCGTTGTTCAAAGTTGCCGTCCAGACACCGGCTACAGTGTTGGCAGACACCACATAAGTGTTGGCAGGGATACCAGTTCCGGTGACGGTCACACCCGCCCCAATCCCAGAGATGGTGGTAGCGAACGTGACTGTCTTTTGTGTTGCAGTCGTTGTCCCTGCGGCCGTAAAAACACCGACGGGCGCTAGAGTTGTACCAGTAAACGGCCCGAACAAAGGACGTGTATTGACGGTGCTTGAGATGAAGTTCAGATTCTGTCCGGGGTGAGCAATTAACTGAAGAGCATTACCACCAGTTGAGTCCCAGCCAATGTCGAACTGCCACAAGTTATTGGCGTTTGGGGTGAACGATGAACTCAAGGAGAAAGGTGTTGGCCCAGTACCAATGGCCGTCACGTTGTTGGTGACCCATTGTTGAATGCCCGCGCTATAGCCCGAGATGATGTAGTTGAGGCCGTTTGAGGCGCTCATGGTAAGACCACGAGAGATGCCTGAAGCGTTCAAAAAGGCGCCGGAGTAGCCACCAATTTTTCTGGGCAAGCCACGCTGGAAACGCACCCACTCACCGTCGACATAGGACGGCGCAGCAAATTGAGTTCCATCCCGCTGTATACCCGGCGGGATTTGTAGGGCTATGACTTTAGATGTCAAAACGAACCCCCGCTGATGCCACTCAATACAGTCAATCCAGTTGAACTGAAGTAAGCCTGCTCAGAGCCGTTGATTGTGATACCCACTTGGTTTGAGTTGGGCAGATACAAACCAGTTGTCAGGTTACCCACAAAGTTCAGCGAGGGGTTAGTCGATGATCCCACGCTCAAGGTCAGCGAGGTGACGTTGTTGGACACAGTCGAAACAGCGTAGACGTTCGTGCCATCGCACACCATAGCAACGGTTGAGCCGTTGGGGATAGTTGTTGTTGCACCACCGCCAACGCTTGTCTTAAAGGTCAGCGTGTATGAACCAGTTGTGTTGTTGGTGATGACGTAAAACTGAACCGTGGAAGGAACAACCACGTTCGTGTTTTGACTCAGAACACCAGAGTATTCTTGCAGGGTGTACGAGGCTTGGCTTGATGTCAACGTAATCGTTGCGCCAGCGCCGGTCACTGAGATTTGTTCTTGCGTGAAGTTGAACAGGGTGCTCTGGCCATAACCCCAAGAACTGAAGCCAGTTGAACCGTCAGACACCAGAGCAAACGACTCGCCGATCTGCAATTGAACGGAAGTGTTTGTAACGTCAATCGTATCGGTGCCAGAAGTTTGAACCGTCAAGATGCCGGTGCCGTTGTTCTTGATGATGGTGAACCAATTCATGCCCACCACAGAAGCCGCGGGCAACGTGATCGTGCCAGCACCACCGCGCCACACAGACAACTGTGACTGAGCGTTTGCGCTCAGGGTAGAACTGGAGTAGTAACTGGTGATGGGTGTGATGGTGTTCAGCGTTGCGCCCAGAGCCTCTAAGCCATATCCAGCCAACTGTGAGGCGTTGGCGGATGACGTACCAGCACCCAACTGAACCTCAGTCCATGTGCCGTTTACGGTTGAGTTGTTTGTCAGCCAGATGTAGTACGCAATCCCGGAGGCTACAGACACAATGGTGTTGCCAGAAGTGTCAGCCACCGTGAATGAGTTCGAACCCACGTTGCGCACGATGATGGCTTGGCCGGTCGACACCTGAGTAGCGGGGGGCAACTCCAAGAGCAAAGCATTGGCGGTGATTGTCTCAGCCGTGCCGATAGTTTGCGAGATGCTGATGGTGTATGTGCCTGTGCCGCCAGAACCGCTACCAAGGGCTGTAATGGTCGTTCCTGAAGCGATATTCGTTCCGGTGATCACTTGACCCACGGCAATCGTTCCAGAGGTCACAGAGGTCACAGTCAACGTCACGCCTGAGATTGTTCCGCGGAAAACCGCACCGCCGATGGTGGCAGTCACGTCAATGATGTTGGCCGAAACAACCGTGTTGTTGCCGTTGATGGGCCACGACAAGGGCGTGTTAGCGCTAATTGTCAGCGACTCGTAAGAGACTTGGCTCGGTGAAATCGTCTGGCCAGTAAATGGCGATGTATATGTGGTCATGGTTTGCCTTAACTGTCAACAGCCACCGCAGAACGGTCGCCAACGCGGGATACGTCTTCGGTCTTGAGGGCGTTCAATGCTTCGGTAAACATCTGACTCCACAGAGCCAGTCGAGCATCGTTCTTCAAGAATGGGGCTGTTTGTTTCAATGTGCCAAACAGCATGGCATTGGGTGCATTCTGCGTGAGCCAGTTGGTTTGGTTGTTTGAGTCCAGAGGCTGGAGTCGGGTGTAGCACAAAGCCTCAAAGCTGTATGCCGCATCAGGTGTAGGCGCCACGAACCAATGGTCGTAATCGTAGTCAGCGTAATACAGCGGCTGTGCGGTTGCGCTCACCACGGGCCAGTAGTTGTTTAGGTATTCCAGTTTGCGCAGCAATAAGGGCTGTTTGTTGCCAGAACTGTCCACCAACGTCATGGACACAGTCTTGCGCCAACGTGCGGGCTTTTGGATAACTGGGTTACCGGCTTGAAGGGTTGAATCAACAACTTCCAGTTGGCCCAAGGTTTTGATTTCTTGGGCGATGTCAAACTCAGCCAACGAGATGGCTGTGGGGATAAAGTTGACGACCGCTTGGTCTTGCCGCTCCAAGTACTGAAGGACGGTACTCGTCAGGGAATCATAGGTGAGGACAAAGCTTGGTGTGGTCATACCTTATTTTCCCATTAGGAGGTGAGAACAGCAAGCGCATGTTCTGCGTGTTTACGGCGTTCTTCAAGGCCAATTGTGCCACCATTGATGATCTTTGTGCATTTGATGAAGTCCCAAGCTTCCGCGGGGGCGTTCAACTTGTGCGTGTCCCAAAACCATCCAGCGGTCAGGGCTGCGTATTCTGGGGTGGCGATGAGTTCGGGGTGCATGACGAAGTCGAACCCGAGCGCTTGTCCCGCGTGATAATAATTTGCGTGGCCGGTAAGCTGAACGCATCCCCGCCCTCGAAAACGAAACCCGTCGCCAGAAGCTTCGTCACGGTTGCCCATTCGGTTTGCGTAAACCATGTTGGCAATTTTCTTTGGGTTTCCTGCATATTGATTGGCAATCTCTTGTGTGGGGAAGCGTTTATCCCAAAGCCGCATCAACGTAGCCGCTTTGTAATTTAGGTTTTCTTCAAGAATCTTAAAGTTAGCGCACTCATGCCCACATTGCCCAATGAACATGGCTTGTTGCTTGGGCGTGGCGATGTGGAACCGCTCAAAGGTTTTGTTCAAGCCATCAACCCACGCGGGGCTGATACCCAGCTTTTGAAGTTGATCACTGTTTAACATTGACCTTGTCCTTTACTGCGTTATAGGTGTCGATGCAGGCGTTGAGGCGGGTGATGGCTGTGTCGCCTTCTGCTGCGATGGTGACAATATCTTTAAGAGCCTGTCGCTCAGATTCGGCTCCATCTTTTGTATCTCCTCCGGCAGTTCCGGCATCTGAACTGGCTTGAACACCACAGGAGGAGGGGAAGCGCAACTCGCCAGAGTCAATGCGCTTAAAAGTATCAGTCTTTTTGGCTTGAATAGCATTGCTTGCCTTTCGGAGTGCAGCGGTCTTGTCTTTAAGGGTTTGGGCCAGTTCGGCTTCTTTTTGTCGAGCCTCGGCGTTCAATCGGTCGATCTCGGCTTTGTCTTCAGCCACACGGCGCTCATAGCCCTTGTGGTCTGCGACGTAATATCCGCCACCCAGAGCCATTACCACGCCACCGATTTGCATCAGCAGGGCATAGGTGGCGATCACCGGCAGCAGCTTGGCGAAGTAACTGACCCCATACAAGGCCACGCCAGCGATCATGGCTGCGCAGGCGATGACGTAGAACAGATCACTGAAGAAAGTGAGGAACCAAGTCATTCTGCCTCCTTTGCGGCGGCGCGTTCGTTGGCGATCTCTTCCCGCTCAGGATGCAGGTGATCCGGCGCTGTCGTGGGCGGTGGTGGGGGACGCCAGTCTTCGTCGAACGTAGGGTTCACAAACGTGGGCATAGCGCCGAAAGCTTGGCTTTGCTGTGGCACACCCATAGGCATCATGGGCTGGCCCATTTGCTGGCCATAGCATGGTTGCATTGTTGGCGTATTGGTGGCCGCTTTAACCCCCGCCAACGTGCCTGCAACGCCGCCAGCCACACGCTTGCCCACGATGCCACCTATACCCCCAACCAACAGCAAAACGATGTCGTTGAGCATCTTGGTGTAGGCTTGGTCGATGGGCGCCATGGCCTTGATCGGTTGCACCACAAAGGTGACCGAATACAAGAGGCAGATAACGATGAAGAACAGAATACCCGTGATGCAGAGCACCACAATCGCCCAGATGCGGACTTCGATTTCCTCAGCGCTTAGGCGGTGATCCGGGTGGTTGCTGAACAGATTCAACTTGTTTCTCCAGAACTGGGGCGACTAGATAGTCGGGGCACGTCTGCGTGAACAGACACCGAGGACGTTGGCACTCAGGGTCTTGAAAGTGATCAAAGTCCTGACAGGTATATCGATACCGGTCAGAGCAACCACTAATTGCGATGATGCACAGGATGGCTATTTTTCTTAGCATAGTCAACGGATTCCTGTACAAAAAGAAAGCCAATGTAGCCAAGCACCACCACCAGAACAACGACCAAAGCCGCAATAAAGAATTCTTCTTGCTCTTGCTTTTTTGCTTTAGCACGGTCTTCTGCGGCTTTGGCAGCAAACTTATCGGCTGCATCCATCTTTCCAGCACGTTCGATAATCTTGTTCCAGACATCGACCTTGCCGACCTTCATGAACTCAAGCTGGTAGTGCGCTTTAATTTCCCGAACCTTATCCAGCTCCAGCTCAATCTGCATGGCAATCTGCATATTGGATGCGTTGCCAGACGATTTGGCTTCAGCAACCGCTTTCTCTGCATTGTTTGCTGACGAAAAAAGACTGCCTAATGCTGGCCCTAAAGACTGAACGTCTTGAGCCGTTTTGGCCGCTTGCTTAACAAGCGATACTGCTTTTTGAATTCCCGATAGGGCTAGGCCAATGCTTACTGGATCAATCATGTCACACTCCTATAAGGTGCTTCAGCAATTGTTCCATGTATTTGGGGCCAAATAATGACACTGCGATTGAGCAATACAAAATGTACTCAATGCGCTGCATGCGTTTCGATCCATCATCAAAACGCTTTTGGATGTTGGCATAGCGCTCCGCACAAACAGCCTCATGAACACTGAGTTGTTTGTCCGTCTTTGTGGCGAGTTCGTGCGTAGCTTCCATTACCCAAACCCCAGTTAAACTGGATCGGTCACCACCGCTGGTTCATCAGACACAGCAGAGGCGTTATCAGAAAGAACCGCCACAGCGGGTGCTTCACCAGAATCATCACCACCAGCATCAGCAGGAACGGCAGAATCATCGGCAGCGCTTGCCTCAGCAACTGGAGCATCAGGAACGGCGGCGGCAACTGTTTCAGCAGCCACAGAATCTGATCCAGTTCCGACTGCATTGGTTACAGGGGGAGCCACCACAGCATCTTTTGGCTGTATGTCTTCGTACTTGGCTTTGACGAAGTCAAGGAAACGATGAACTTCATCATTCGCTTGGCTACCGAATTCAGCAACATATTGGCGAATATCATTTAGAAATTGCATGGGTGGCTCCTAAAGGTTATGCCTCAGCGGGCTTAGGTGTAACGTCAGTCACTGAGGCGGCGGCTGTTTCGGCCAACGATTGCTTCAGCATGTTCAAAAACGAGTCACGACCAACCGAAAGTTGATCTAAGTTAAATTTGGCAGAGTTGACCTTGCGCTCCAGATCAGCAACGTGTTCAGTCATCACTTTTTGCTGGTCGGTGAAGGTATCAAAATCATACTCAACGCCGTCGATAACGATTTGGGGTTTTGTGTTGTTGCCCATTTCAGTTTTCCTTTTAAATTGCCACCAAGGTCGGGTGGTGGCTTCCCGTTAAATTAAGCCGCCCAAGGCAGGGGCTGGGTCACGGGGCTGACAGGGGGGTTAGCCAAGCTGTTCAGTTGACCCTGCACATTCGCCTCATAGTTGGCGATGCCTTGTTCGCCCAAAGATGCTTGCACCCAGCCAATGACTTGTTGAGGTTGCAATTGTGCGTAAGGTGTAAAACCAGCTTGTGCGTCAGTAACGGGGTACTGGGTGTTGCCACCGATATCAGCAGTGTGAGTGCCATCAGTACCAGTTAATTCCCAGTTGACGTTTACAACGTAGCCAGCGTTTGTGCCGCTAGGCCATTGTTGCATGGAGGTAATTGTCCAAGTATATGAGGTAGCCATGTTAATTTCCTTTTGGGGTTTAGAAGCCAGCTACGCCAGCGGATTTAAGTTTTGCTTGCAATTCGGCGTTTTGAGCCGAAAGTTCTTGAATTGCGTTAACCATGTGCCAAATCAAGTTGCTTGAGTCCACAGACATGACGCCAGTAGATTCTGTCTTAACGCAGTCAGGCAAGACCTGCTGAAGTTCTTGCGCTATTGGGCCAATTTGTACGCCTGAAATGTTGATGGCGTGTGACTTGTTCAATTCTGTAATTTCATCAGGCAAGCGGTATTCAAAGTTACGAACCTTGATTTGATTAACCGCAGACAGACCGACTGTGTTGTCAACAATATTTTTCTTGAGGCGCTGGTCAGAAGTTACTGACCACAGGGTTGAGTTGTTGCCTTGGTAAACACCGCCGCCGCCAGCATTTATAAAACCAGTATTTCCACCTTTGCCAGTGTAATTGTTTGTGCCAATAACAAGTTCATTATTTACAGATGATGAAGACGCATTGCTTAAATACCCAATATAAACTCCATTACTTCCTGTGGTCAAATTGTTACCAGCTTGATACCCAAGAGACGTGCTATATTGACCAATTGTATTTGAATAAAGCGCCTGATACCCTACAGCAGTATTGAATGAGGCTGTGGTGTTGGAGTAGAGGGCTTGCCGACCAACAGCGGTGTTATATGAGCCGCTAGTCAAAGCATACAAACTGGTTTCGCCAAGTCCGACATTTGATGTTCCAGTAACCACTGCGTTCATTGATGCAGGGCCAATTGCAATGTTATATGTACCGGTAGTCCCAGTAGCACTCATAGCATTAGTGCCAACAGCAATGTTGGAGTAGCCGGTAGTAATACCGTAACCAGCTTGATAGCCTAAAGCTGTGTTGTAGCCGTAAGAAGAACCATTGGCTAAATACAATGCTCTTGCGCCAATACCTGTGTTGTATTGGTCATTGGCTCCAGCCATTGTGTAATTTGCTTGGAATCCTAAAGCGGTGTTGTAAGCGCCAGATGTATTGGAATACCCCGCTTGATACCCAACAGCGGTATTGTTAGAGGCAGTAGTATTAAGAGCAAGTGCGCCCACACCAAGACCGGTGTTGTAGCTGCCCGTGGTATTACTGTAAAGCGTGCCTGTTGAAACGCCGGGGTAATCAGCGCCTATTGCTGTATTCGCCACGCCCGTGGTGTTGCTGTACAAAGACAATCGACCAACAGCAACTAATGCTGTACCAGTAGTATTGGTGTAAGCGGACTGATAACCCACCGCTGTATTGTTAGAGGCTGTGGTGTTGGAATAAAGGGATGAATCGCCCAAGGCAGTATTGTATTGACCGCTGGTAGTGGCTTGTCCCGAAGAACCTCCAACAAAAGTATTGTATGGCCCTGTGGTGTTTGCCACACCAGCATTTGAGCCAACGTAAGTTCCAGAACCAATTGTGTTTGCGTAACCGGCTCTGTAACCTAAAGCTGTAATGTTCCCATTTGTTTGGTTACTGTATGCCGCTTGGTATCCAACAGCAACGTGGTTTGAGCCTGTAGTGTTGGAATAAAGAGCCAAACGACCGACCGCAGTATTTTGACTGCCGGTGGTGTTTAAATACATTGCACGAGCACCCACAGCAGTATTATCTGCGGCAGTTGTGTTAGCCGCTAAAGCAGATGAACCCAAAGCAGTATTGGCGTCACCAGTGCTCAATGTCAGAGCTTGGTATCCAACAGCAACCAATTGAACACCGGTAGCATTTGTGTAAGCGGCTTGGTAGCCGACTGCTGTGTTGTTGGAAGCGGTAGTGTTTGATTGAAGTGTTTGGCGACCAACAGCTACGTTGTAAGAGCCTGTGGTATTTGACAGCAGTGCAGATGCGCCAAGACCTGTGTTTTCTGCGCCAGATGTGTTTGCAGCAAGAGCAGCGTTACCAACAGCGGTGTTAATAGACCCGGTGGTGTTAAGGGTCAGCGCATTACGACCAATAGCGACTTGGAAGTTACCGGTTGTGTTGGTTGCCAAAGCACTCAAGCCAAAAGCCGTATTGCTTGAAATGGCGCTATTACCCAAACCAACAGTCAATGTGCTAATAGAGGCGTCATTGGCAAGGGTCAACGATGTACCGTTGAAGGTCATGTTGGCCGAGCCAGCCAAGTTTCCCGAACTGTTGTATTGAACCTGAGTGTTTGAGCCGCCAGCAATCCCTGCACCGCCAGCACCAGCCAACACCTTGATCGCTGAACCAGTGTTGTAGTACAGCTTACCGTCAGCATAGTTGATCGCCAACTCACCCACAGCCAAGTTGCCCGTGGTGGGGACATTGCTAGCAGTGCCAGAGTTGAACAGGATGATTGGGGTATAGCCTGATGCTGCCATGGTTTTTCCTTAGAAAGTGCCGCCGTTGATACCCGCTGTCAGGGTATTATTGGTGTAATTGTATGTCAGAGATGCGTTGGTGTTAACTGGTTGATTCCCTGTTGCCGATGCGCTGAAATGCAAGTAATTTGTGGCTCCCGAGCCCGCAGTCAGCGCCACGTTCGTTGCGTTTGTTGCGGTTCCCGCAGTTGCTGCGTTCAAGTTTGCAACTTGAGTCGTGCTGGCCACCACAAACGGCGCTGTTCCTGTTGCAACAGTCGATGTCAACTGCCCCGACATGTTCAATGTCGTCACACCTTGGATGTAGCTGCTGGCCAAGTTCAACCCAGCCGTGCCCCATGTGATAAAGCCAGTTGCGCTGTTGCCGGGAGGCAAGATATAGCCCGCCCAGTTGCCAGTTGCAGCACTGTTCGAAAGCGAATAAATCCAACCAGCACCACCGGGCACAGCAGTCGCCAACGTGTTGCCTGCACTGTCTTGAACAGTCACGTTGGCAGTCGAGTCATTGTCAACGATGTAGCCCAAACCAGCCGGGACGGTAGTCTCATCAGGGAACTTGAGGGTCTGAGTCGTTGTGCCGCTGAAGTGCTGATACCGAGTCGATGCGGCCGTCAGCGTGGTTGTTCCTGCTGCGGTGACCGTGTTCGTGTAGCCGGGAGCCTCGTTGTTGTAAACGATGTTGGCATTTGCATCACGCAGCACCACAGAGTTTGCACCGCTTGACGATGTCACGCCAGTACCACCATTTGCCACTGCCAGCGTACCAGCCACAGTAATCGCACCCGAAGTTGCAGTCGATGGCGTCAATCCAGTTGTACCAAAGCTGAGTGTGGTCACGCCAATACTCGACAGATTCGACCATGTAGGTGCGCCTGTACCGCCGGAGGTCAGCACTTGACCGCTTGTGCCAGCCGCAGAGATGGCCGTAGCCGATGCGGTAGAGTAATGAATACCACCAGCCACCGCGGTCAGATTAGCATTCGTGCCACCACTGGCCAAGGCCAATGTGCCGCCCAAAGTGATCGCACCAGCCGTAGCCGTCGACGGTGTCAGGCCAGTTGTCCCAGCGCTGAATGTCGAAACAAAGTTGCCAGACAAAGAACTTGTAGGAATCGTTGTAGAGGCCGTTACAGCACTTGTGCCGTTGGCATACATGTAACCGGTCAATCCAGTCACGATGAGGCTGCTAAAGGCTTCTGTAGAGCCGCCCAGAACCTTTTCCCATGCGTTGGTAGTTCCGTTAAAGATTGCCCAGTCACCGACCGACCACAGCGAAATGCCGTTCAATGTTGTCGTACCGGCAGTTGACACGATGTAGTAATTGTTGTTCGTGCCCACGCTCGATGTCAGTGTCGGCGTGTTGGTTGAGGCGTTCCATGTGCCTTGGTAAGCAGGTGAATTCAGCGCATTCGTGCTGATTGACGTGATCTGACCTTGCGAGTTGACCGTCAAAGTCGGGATTGACGTTGCAGAACCATACGTTCCTGCGCTCACACCAGTACTGGAAATAGCAATCGTGACTGGCGTCGAGCCGTTAAACGATGTTCCAGACAATCCAGTGCCAATCGTCAAAGTCGATGTGGTGCTGGCCGTAACAGTTGTTGAACCGCCAAGGCTGACTGTGTTGCCGTTGATGGTAATTGAACTGTTTTGTAGACCGCTGTTTTGGATTGCAGAGTTGATTGCCGAGGCAGGAATGCTAATCGTTGCATTTGCCGCGGTTGTCAGTTGACCTTGGGCGTTTACTGTAAAAGTCGGAACAACAGAAGCTGAACCGTAAGATCCGGCCGTCACAGCCGTATTGGCAAGCGCAATCGTCACTGGAGTTGAACCATTGAACGATCCGCCAGACAAACCGGTGCTGATTGTCAATGGGCTTGTAGTAGCGGCGCTAATGGTAGTTGACCCACCCAAGCTGACCAAGTTTCCGTTGATTGTGATCGAACTGTTGGCCAACTGAGCATTCGTGACCGTGCCAGACAATGCCGTAGTAGGAACGGTGGTCGACGCAGTCATCACGCCAGTGCCGTTGCCATAAACGTATCCAGTTAAACTGGATGCGCCAGTTCCGCCGCTACCTGCACTTAGGGTTCCGCCGAGGACAATACCGCCCGCGGTGGGTGTTGCAGGGGTCAGGCCTGTCGTTCCACCGCTGAATGTCGTAACACCTGATCCAGACACCACAGCGCCCCATCCAGAAGCCGTATAAGCCTCCAAGCTGGCGATGTCGGTGTTATATCGGAAAGCGCCATAAGAGGGTGAGCCGCGCTGCGATGTCGTGCCAAAAGGCAGTTGAACAAATGAATTACCCGGCAGGGTGGGGTTCGATGCCAATCCAACCGTTGGAGAGCCGCCTGAAGCATTGCCGTTTGTCACAGCAATCTGGCTGGATGTGCCTTGAAGCGTAAACACGCCCACGGATGTGCCGTTGATCGACAGAATGCCTGTGCCGGACGTGCTGGCAAAGTTTTGTAAGGTGGCGTTCAAACCAACTGTAGGATTGCCAGCCGTGCCATCGGCGTTGGCAATAGTCAGGCCTGTGCCGACCGCAATTGCGGTGTTGCTGACCGTTGTAGGGCCGGTCTTGACGATCAATCCATTGGATGCGCCGTCCAAAGATTGAGCAGCGCCGGTCAAATTGATTTGTAAGCTGCTACCAACACCGTTGTCCGTCAAAGACAAGCCAGACCCAGTAGTCAAATACCGTGCTTGAGTGAGGCCAGACGTGCCGCCAACAGTCAAAAATGGATAGTTCAACGCACCGGCGCCAGAAATAGCACCGGTGGTGGTTTGTACTGTCACCCCATTTTGGACAATTGGAACAGACTCAGTGCCTTGTAGTGCCTGCGCCTGTGGGAGTTCGGTGATCGAAACTTGTGCCATATCAGGGTTGCAATCCAATAATTTGTTGATTCCCGTCCTGTGATGGCGTCTGACCGCTTTGCTCAGTGCTCAAGACTTCACCGCCGTATGGCACAGTCACGATGTCATTCGGATCAACCGCCACACTAACGTCTGGACGTGGGTATTGTAGGGTGATCCGCTCAGTTTTCCTAGCGGGAAGACGGTATGGGTCTTTCTCATCCGCACACCCTTGTTGGCACACTTTGAGGCC
>Ga0208867_1000117_pt1 | contig 25541 bp, 20 predicted proteins | sample CryBogCBE05Oct08_FD_185505 | JGI IMG/M metagenome (GOLD analysis project Ga0208867, IMG submission 185505) | Freshwater microbial communities from Crystal Bog, Wisconsin, USA - CBE05Oct08 (SPAdes) (version 2) | ecosystem: Environmental > Aquatic > Freshwater > Lake | place: Crystal Bog... | reverse complement strand
CGATATTTTTTTTCTCTAATCCACGAATGGAAACTGAACATTTCTGTGATTTTCCTTCAAATACTGTACAAACTGGTACCATTTTATTCTCAAAAAAAACGCTTTGACTAGACTTAAGTTGAGTGATGACTTGAGTTTCTGGATAAATTCTTTTAATTTCTTCAAAAAAATATGCAGAACTATATGCCGCGTCAGCAATTATCGCTCGAATTTTTAAAGTCGGAAAATTTTTTTTAAATTTTTTGATAAGATGAATGGCTATCTTGATTTTATTTGGAAATGCTGGATCAAGAGTTGGAACTGGGGGTCTTTCAGATTTTGGAGTTCCTACTTTTTTAAGTTTATTATCGTTTTTAGTCCATGTCGTTTTTTTAGGATCAGGTTGATAGAACTTAAATCCAACAGGTATAGTTACTTTGTCCGTTACGAGTAAAAGAAAGACTTAGTCATGTCCCATGAAATAGCCTCGCCTTGAGCTTCTGAAATCCATTTAGCCCCTGTTCCGAGCAATACACCAGCTTCTTCGCATATGGAAGTTATCGTTCTATCTCCTCTGTTTAGCATCTTTTCTACTCAAGTTTTCTTTAAATTCTTTTGAATAAATTTTACGATTTTTCATGTCTCAAAACCCTATCTTCTCGCCCCCTTATTTTCAACACTTGGCAATTCAACTATCCTGAGACACGGGGAGGTCGCCGGAAAGCTTGATTGTATCACCATCGCTTTGAATACTTGGAGAGGCTTCGATGAAGAAGGTAGGCCGATTTGTCTTGCTGGAGGTAATGCGTTGACTCGGGAGCAAGTAGTGCAGATGTTACGAACGCTTGAAGGGATGCTCCAAGGGAATGATCCTGATCTCACGACTGCGCAACGAAGATTCATTGTGCAGACTCAGCGACAATTTGCCTATTTTAATTTTAGAGTCTAACAGAAATAAAATAGGGCAGTGATGTAAGACTTTGGGTCATTATCGGGTATTTTTTTGGTGAAAAATTCACTTCGATTTACGAATGAATGCACTACCAGATTTATCCGGCATTAAAATTACGTACTCCTCGTTTCTTATGCAAAATTCATCGATAGCTTTTTTTGATCCAGGCCATTGCATGCTAGAATAATCATGAAGTAATAACAGTCCACCTCGTGGCATCAGTGGGTAGAAGAATTCAAGTCCTGCTTTCGTAGGTTCGTATAAGTCGCAATCCAGGCTAACAATGGAGAATGTTTTCTTTTTATGGTCATCACTAACAGTTGATGGAAAATGACCTTGAACAAATTCGCACACTTCACTGGGTTTTCCAATAACATCCTTAACCATCGATAAGGAGGTGTTGGTAAACCTGTTTCGTACGCCCTCGTCAATTCCTTTTAATTCTTTGGCATCAAAGCCTTCAAAAGTATCAAAGAGATAAACATTGCGGTTAGCTTTTGAAGCATAATGCGCCAATACAGAAGCTGTATTTCCTCTCCATACCCCAAGCTCCGCAAAATCACCTGGAATATTTTCAGCTAGAATTTGTTTTATGTTAAGGATGAAGCTCCAAAGCCTAGTCACATCACCGGAATTGTTAAATTTATTATGAGCTTTAAAGGATTTGAATAATTCATGGAACTCATTGTGGTTTGAGCAGTATGTATGAGAGTCTGGCTGATAAGCTAAAAATGTCCAGGGAAGGTTCGCTTTTCCAAAATGAAAAGGCAGTGCGCAGAATCTTTTAACGGTTCCTCTGACAATTTTTTTTTTAATGAATCTGTTGATCTGAAAAATCATTTCTTTCATTGTATCCTTGGCCTTTCGAATGATTCGCAGTTTGGGGTATTTCTTGAGAGTGAGTGGCAGGAATTTTTATTCCACTCATCCAGCACATTCATCTCACTTAAAGTAAATTTTGTGAAGCTTTTTTTAAAATAAATTTTCATTTAAGCTCTTGTATCAATTGAAGACCAGCAAGTCTGAGTCCAACAAACAACAGGGGGTAGAGAAAAAACGGATGCTATCGAAATATTTTTCAGGGATCATGTTCAATCTCGTTGCAGCTGGATCAGGCTGATCGCAAATTCGTTGTGCTTGTTACTCATTGACTACGAGGGGTTTTTGACTCCCTGCGGTTCAGTCGCTTCAGCTCCTTAGGTTATTCAAGCTGAGGTCTAAGTCTGTAACTCCTTGCATTTGAGAAACCCTAGAAGCTCCGAAATCTCCTATGTAATTTACAGAAAGATTTAAGGTTGTAACTCCTGACATTCGAGAAACGTTATCTGCTCCAGTATCTCCGATGGCATTCAAGCTGAGATTCAGATTCGTAATTCCATGCATGTGAGAAACGCTACCAGCTCCAGTGTCTCCGATTCGATTCGAACTGAGATCTAAGATTGTAATTTCCTTCATGTGGCGAGAAATCTGAAGAGCCCCAGATTCTCCGATGTTATTCAGGCTCAGATTCAAGATGATAATCCCTTGCATTTGAGAAACGCTAATTGCTCCGTCATCTTGAATTTGATTCGAACTGAGGTCCAAGTTGGTAATCCCCTTCATGTGAGCAATGTGTGAGGCTCCAGCATTTCCGAGCTGATTGTTGCTAAGATTTATAGTTTTAATTCCCTCCATTCGAGCAAGATGAGAAGACCCAATGAATCCGATGTAATTTCCAGAGAGATTCAAAGTTATAATTCCTTGCATTTGACTAATAGCACGAGCTCCTTCGTCTCCGATGTAATTTCCTGTGAGGTTCAAGTTGGTGATCCTCGGCATTCGAGCAATGTGATGAGCTCCAACTTCTCCGATGCAGTTTCTGGCAAGTTTCAAGGTCGTAATACCCGTCATATTGGCAATGCTATTTGTCCCAATGTCTCCGATGCCATTTAGATTGAGATTTAAGGCGATCATTTCCTGCATGCCAGAAAGGTGTTCAGCTCCAGCATTTCCTATTTGATTGTTGCAGAGATTCAAGTTTTTGATTCCCTGCATCCGAGCAATGTGGCGAGCGCCACCCTCTCCGATTTGATTGTGGCTGAGATTTAAGACGACCATTCCTTCCATGTTAGCAATATGCTCCACTGCAGTGTCTCCTATTTGATTGGAGCTGAGATTCAAGTCTGTAATCCCACCCATAGTCTCCTGGGCAAACTGAGCGAAGATTCCTGGTAGCTCCTGCTTCAGTACGGCAATAATGGCATTATTTTCTGCTTCAGAACTATTTAATCCTGGTATATTTAAATTTTGAAATTTATGTGCAAATGCAGTTGCCGTTTGCTTGGAGCCTTCATTGCGAATAAGGATCATTCTGGAAAGATTAATGATATCGTCATCTTTGATTCGATTACCAGTGAGATCTAATTTTTTTAGACCCCGCATGCTAGCAATGGCAGACATTTCTGAGTCACCGATATCTTGATTTTTAAGACTTAATGCCTCTAACGATTCAAGGTAGTTGGGATTTGTTAAACAATGAAGAACCGAAAGGAGTTTGGGTGTAGGATTTGTATCTGTAACTGAGTCAATTGATAATTCCTTAAGATTCTTTGAAAGACTTTTAGATAATTTATCAAATAGCGCAGGATCGATTTTTGAATGTGAAATCTCTAATTGTTCAAAATAGCTTATTTGAAGCTTCGCACACTGTTCATTGGTAAGGATCGTTTCAGAAATTTTTAGGAATCTGGATCGATCTGAAATAGTAGTTCTAACATCAGTGTCATGGTACATAGCAAGTGACAAAGAAGCGCGGAGAAGAAGAGCTGTTATCGAAAAAAAGGTGCATCTAATAAAACGCGATAGTTTAGTCATGAGTGAATCGGTACCTCAGTGAGATTTTTTAGTCAAGGTTTTTTTATTAGTAATGCCAATCAAAAGTTGAATGATTTTGTCAATTATAAAAACTGTAGATTGTCGTCCACCACAGAAGCAGCAGAAAGAATTTAATTTCGCCACACTGTCGAAGACTACGATTGGATAACAGACTGTTCAGATTATTTCTATAAAAATCAGTAGGTTGGCTCTTTATTGGACTAAATCGTTCAACTTTTGATTGGCATTAGTAGTTATTTTTTGGGGCAAATTGTTAGTGTTTTTGTTTAATTTTAAATGCTCTAGTTTAAAATAATGCTATATCGAGTTTAAGTTTCTAGAGAGAAAAACTGATGCTAGCGATCTCTTCCAAATGTCTCAGCAATATCAATTTTTAAGTTTTTTTTAAAATTTGAAATCAAGAAAAATATCAGAGCGTTTAGATGTGTTTTCTGAGTTTTCTTGATAAATGAAGCAGTTAAGTCTAAGGCATTGGCTTCGGATGAAGATCATTTAAAATTCGTTAGGCTTGATTCTCATTGACTACCAGGAAGTCTTGACTTCCCTGCTGTAAGATTTAAGAGCTCAGTTCTGCCATTTGAGCCTTCGACGCTTGATGTCTGAGAGTAATCTCATCCCAAGTATCTTTGTGGCCTTGTTTGCAAGTACGAACGATTTCAAAAAAACGAATAACTTCCGAGTGCCTCCGATTTGATTGCTCGAAAGATCTAATTTTCGGAGTTCATGTATTTGAGCAATCCCCTGCGGTTAGGTCAAAATCGGTCATTGTGGTGAATTTTGATCTTGAGCTATGCTCACCTCCTCGGAATGACTCTTTTGACCCTGTTGTTCTCAAATTTCGAGCATACTTGATCTGTCTCCCTGCGGATGCCCAAGCTCACCTCGATTTCTCGGTAACTGGTTTCTGCCCTCAGCAGTGGTTCCACTGCTGCTTTTGTGGTTTCAAAACGTTCATTCCTTCTTCCTTCTGAAAGAGCAGAAGGTTAACGCTTTGCTACTAGACAGGCATTTCTACATCTTTGGACGGTTTTGAGTGGCCTCTGGGGAGAGCAATCTGAGCCGATCTATATTCTTTGATTCGGTTGAGTTCGAGATTCGAATTTGTAATTGTGTGGAATTTTGTAGGTTCTCTTTTAGCGTTTGTGATGGTTTAGGCAGGGGTTACGCATAGGATTTGGGCGGCGGATCAGAGCTATTCGAGATGAACTCGCATGGCAGACGAGTTTGTGTGATAATTTTCGCGAACCATGAAAGTCGTAGCAAAAACGACCCTATCATTCATTTATTAGGTTAGAAGATCTCCGAAATGGCCAATACTTACGCATAAACTTATTAAGATCGTTTTTATCGCGGTATGCGCGGTGATCGGGTGTAAATGCTGGACCGAGGTAGAAGATTACGGCCATAAAGGGTAATGGCTTAAGAGGTTTTTTCAGTCTCGAAGGTGCTGTTCCTTCTCGTGACACGTTGAAGGGACTTTTTTGTATTTTAGATTTTGAGAGCTTTCAAAGAGTTTTTATTGACGGGACTGAGGAAGTGAAAAAAAATAGGTAGAAGCTATTGATCAATGTTTTTTTGTAGCTATTTGATTTTAAAAGTATTAAATAAAATGCTTAGTTTTAAAAAATTTAATAATTTCAATATGTTGTATAAATTTCAGAGAAAAACTTGAAACTCGATTAAGAGAAAATTCGGCCCGTTTTGATGGCAGTTTGGTAACTAGTCTATTATATTAATTGATTTTTTTTAGGCTAATGCAATACAAGAGTGATGCCCTTCATTGGAGCAAAGCTGAGAGCCTTTGCATCTTCGATTTGATTGGAGCTGAGATCTAATTTTTGAATTCCTTTCATTTGTGAAAGGCTGAGAGCTCCAGTGTCTCCGATGTTATTGCATTCGAGATCCAGGGTGAGTAATCCTTCCATGCGAGAAATATGAGAAGCTCCGATATCCCCGATTTGATTTTCGTAAAGGTAGCATTCTGTGATCCCTTGCATTTGAGAAAGGCTGATGGCTCCGGCATCTCCTATTTGATTCGAGCTGAGATTCAATTCTTTAATCCCCTGCATTTGAGAGATATGAGCTGCCCCAGCATCTTTGATTTCATTGGCTTCAAGGTACAAGGTCGTTATTCCTTGCATTTGAGCGATATGATAAGCCCCGGCCTCTCCGATGTGATTGGAGCTTAGGTTCAAGGCATTAATACCCTGCATTTGAGCGATATGATAAGCTCCAGTATCTCCTATGTGATTGGAGCTGAGATCTAATTGGGTAATGCTCTGCATTTGAGATAGGCTAAGAGCCCCAGCTTCTGTGATTTTGTTTTGCTCGAGATTCAAGGTGGTCATTCCCTTCATTTGAGACAGGCTGAGAGCTCCGGTATCTCCTATGTGATTGGAGCCCAGATGCAGGGAGATCATTCCCTGCATTTGAGAAAGGTGAGTCGCTGCGGTATCTCCTATGTGATTGGATCTGAGGTTTAAGTGTATCAATGCCTTCATTCGGGAAAGGCTGAGAGCCCCGGCATCCCCGATTTGATTATCGGAAAGGCCGAGAGTTTTCATCCCTTGCATCTGAGCAATGTGAGCTGCCCCAGCCTCTCCGATGCAATTGGAGCTGAGATCTAAGTGGAGGATCCCTTGCATCTGAGAAAGGCTGAGAGCTCCGGTATCTCCGATATGATTGGAGCTGAGATCTAAGTGGAGGATGCCCTGCATTTGAGAAAGGCTGAGAGCTCCGGTATCTCCGATATGATTGGAGCTGAGATCTAAGTGGAGGATCCCTTGCATCTGAGCAAGGTGAGCCGCTCCGGTATCCCCGATGTGATTGGAGCTGAGGTTTAAGTGAACGATCCCCTGCATTTGAGAAAGGCTGAGAGCTCCGGTATTCCCGATTTGATTGGAGCAGAGGTGTAAGTGAACGATTCCCTGGATTTGAGAAAGGTGAGCTGCTCCCGCATCTCCGATTTGATTCGAGCTTAAGTTTAAGTTCCTTATTCCGTGCATTTGACTGAGGTGAGCTGCTCCAGCAGTTCTAATTCTATTAGATTCAAGAGATAGGGTTGATATTTCTTGCATTTGAGCAAGACAAGAGGCTGCGGTACTGCTGATCTGATTACAGCTGAGATTCAAGGTTTTTATCCCCTGCATCTGAGAAAGGCTGAGAGCTCCGATATTACCGATGTGATTGGAGCTGAGGTTTAAGTGGGTAACGCCTTCCATACGAGCAATATGGGCCGCTCCAGCGTCTCCGATGTGATTAGAACTGAGGTCTAAGTGTTTAATTCCCTGCATCTGAGAAAGGCTGAGAGCTCCCTCTTCTCCGATGCGATTAGAACTGAGATTTAAGTCGGTGATCCCTGCCATGATAAAAAAGCGCTGAGTTTCTTCACTGACTGATCTTTTTATGCCTCGCATGTGAGCAATATGCGCAACCCCAGTATCTCCGATGTGATTGTCAGCAAGGTCTAATTTTTTGAGTCTTTTCATTTGAGAAAGATGAGCCGCGCCAGCCTCTCCGATGTGATTGGAGCTGAGATTCAAATGGGTGATCTCCTGCATTTGGGAGATGTGGAACAATGCCAGATTGCTGATCTGGTTGTGATGGAGACTTAATTGGCTTATCTTTGGGGTCTGAACAAGTGTGAAAGGTCCCAAAGAACCAATGCGGTTACCACTGAGATCTACATGTTCAAGGTTTTGCATGGCTGCAATCTCCATAAACCCTGGACCTGTTATTTGATTGTTGGCGAGGTTGAGGCTTTTGAGTTCTGGTATTTGCGCAATCACAGACACTACAGCATTAGTGAGGTGCTGATTTTCAAGACTTAATGCTTTTAAGTGGATCAAGTATGCAGTATCCGTTAAAAAATCATCCATTTTTAGGATATTGCCATCCAGATCTGTCACTGAGTTCAGGGAGAATTCCTCAAGGTTTGTGGGGAATTTTTTAAATAGTTTAGGATCTATTTTCGAATGTGAAATTTGTAATTTTTTAATAGTTTGAAAATCTTCTTGTTGAAGGATTTCCGAGAACTCCTCGTCAGTTATGGTGGTTTCAAAAAACTCAATGCTTGAAGCATGAGTAGGTTCAAGTTCAGCAGCATGATGCATAGCAATAGCCCAAGAAGAGGATAAAAAAACCGTCAAGCAAGCAAATTTTTTCACAAAAGAACGGATACCTCAAAGAGATTTTTAAATCCATTTTTTTGTATGGGTTTAGGGGAAGGGTGAGGGAAGAAGCGTCTGAAGGGTTTTGAAGGGGTCTTTCTCGAGATTCTCCTGGTGATAGAAGGTGATGGGTATGGTAGAAAATGTCGAGAAGTGGGAGGTACTTATGGAAAATAAACTCAAAACTCTGATTCCGGTTGTCACGGGGTGCAGGCATTGGGCAGTGGAGGCTTCTTGCTTAGACTGGGGTAGTTTATGTTTGGTGGGTGCAGATGCTGGTTCTTTTTTACAGCGATTGATCACGGCAGATGTGCGTTCTTGGGAGCCAGGGCAGGGAGGTCTTGCTTGTTGGTTGAATCCTCAGGGGAGGATTCAGTCTTGTTTTCAAGTGTGGAATTTAGGGGATGATCAGTATGCTTTGGAGTTTGAACGGGGAAAGGATCAGATTTGGGAGAAGCATTTGCGTTGCTTGTTAGAAAAGTACCATTTTCGAGAGCAGATCGAGGTCGTTTCTGGTTTTGAGGGAGCCTGTACTTTCTTATTTTTACCTTTCGAAATGCCTGAGGGGACCTGGTTTTTGGAAGGATTGCGGGTTTGTTCGCATGGTAGTGCACAGTATGGCAGGCCTTGGTGCACGCTTTGGGGAGCATGGGAGCGTTTTTCAGAGGGGGTGTCTTGGGATTCGCTTGAGCGTTGGAGGATTGCTGCTATGGGACCTCGGGTGGATCGGGAGATTACTCAGCAAAGCTCTCCGCTTGAGCTTGGGTTGAGTCGGGTTCTAGGGCAAAAGGGCTGTTATCCAGGGCAGGAGGTCATTGAGCGTACGTTGAGTCGAGGAGCTCCTGCAAGGCGTTTGGTGCTCATTGAGGGGACTTGTGATCCAGGGGAGCTTGTTTTGGATTCAGATGGAACCGTTTTAGGGTCTTTCACGAGTGTTGTCCGTGCCCCCGGGGGCTTTCAGGCGCTTGCTTCGGTGGGGAAGCTTCATGCACAGGAAGGCAAGGTGCTCAGCCAAGGAATCATTGCCAAGGTAGCGCCGTATGCACTAGAATCGTGAGCTATGAAAAAGACACAATTTGTGAAAGATTTAAAAGAAAAAGAGGGGGTTGCCACTTCTTTTTTGGTGAAATTCAGTGCAACTGTTTTAGGAAAAAATGGAAAACCTTATATGAATTTGGTCCTCATGGATCGATCGGGAGAGGTTGAGGCGCGTATTTGGGAGGACGTTGCTTGGTATTGCGGACAGGTTCTTCAAAAAGGTTTTGTTTGGGTAGAAGGGCGTTGTCAAGGGTATCAAGGCAGAAAACAGGTCATCGTTCAAAAGCTTCAGGTGCTCAGGGAAGATGAAGTCACTCTCGAAGATTATCTCCTTGAAAGTAACATCGATGTTGAAATGCTCTATCGAAAGATTGTGGGTTGGATCGCTCAGATGCAGGATCCTTATTACAAAGCATTGGCAGAGGTAATTTTTCAAGAAGATCCCGAGGTGATCGAGGGTATGAAAAAGGCGCCTGCCGCAAAAAGTATGCACCATGCTTACCCTTCTGGACTCTTAGAGCATGTAGTTTCTGTTTGTGAAATGCTCTTGTATCTGGCTGAGCATTATCAGGGCCTTTTGGATCGAGATTTACTGCTTTTGGGTGGGTTCTTACACGATATTGGAAAGATTTGGGAGTTGACGTACGATAATGTCGTGGAATATTCCACACAGGGGCGGCTTGTTGGGCATTTAGTCATGGGAACAGAGTTGGTGGATCGTAAAATTCAGCTTTTGGAGAAGGAAGGGCGATTGCCCGGACCTTTTCCTGAAGAAAAGCGGTTTCTGCTGAAGCATGTGATTTTGGCTCATCATGGAAAGCTTGAGTACGGCTCCCCCAAGGAGCCTCAGTGTTTGGAAGCTTTAGTGGTGCATATGGTGGATGATTTGGATTCCAAGGTCAATGCAGTCAGTCGTTTTATTTTACAAGACCAAAATCCTGGAAAGTGGACCGCTTTAAATCGATCGTATGGTCGTTTTTTCTACAAATCAGAGGGTCTTTTGGATTTTAAAAATCCTTCTTTGCCTGAGAGTGTCTTGGCATGATGGCTTTAGTGGACAGTCATTGTCATTTAGATCATCAGGATCTTCCAGGGTCTGTAGAGGAAGTCCTTGAGAGGGCTTGGAAAGCGCAAGTGGGAGCTTTTGTCACGGTGGGCACTTCTTTGGCAGATTGGAAGCAAGTACAACGGATTTCTACCGCTCATGCTTGTGTTTATCACACAGTGGGGATTCATCCGCACGAAGCGATGGTCGGAGTTTGGAAGCATTTAGAGGAGGTGGCACAGCATCCTAAATGCTGCGCTATTGGAGAAATAGGTTTAGATTATTATTATAAAAATCAAGAAGTCGATATTCAGCTGGAATGCTTAAAGGAGCAATTGGCTTTTGCCGCTCATGTAGGAAAGCCCGTGGTGATTCACAGTCGTGAAGCGGAAGACGAGCTTCTTGGGCTTTTGGAGGATCATGTGAAACTTTTGAGTGCTGATGCTCCTCGGGGAGTGATTCATTGTTTTAGTGGGACTCAGGCTTTTGGACAGGCTTGTTTGGATTTAGGTTTTTATCTTTCTTTTTCTGGTATTTTAACCTTTCAAAAGGCTGAAGAAGTGCGTGAAGCTGCGCGTTGGTTTCCGTTAGACAGTCTTTTAGTTGAAACTGATGCTCCTTTTTTAGCTCCAGTTCCTTTTCGTGGAAGGAAGTCTGATCCTGCTATGGTGCGGTTGACTGCTGAGACATTAGCGCAGGTGAAGGGGTTGAGTTTTGAAGAGGTCGCTTCTACAACGACTCGTAACGCTTGTCGTGTTTTTCAGATTCCTGAGTCTGTTTTTTTTAAGGCCTGATTGTCCTCTGGGTTTCCCGGCAGGTGCATTATTTCGGAGGTGTTTTGGAAAGAAGAAAGCCTATATTTTGGGCTATGTTGGTTTTGGGTTTTTTGGGGCTTGCGATTGCAAGTTTATTGACCCAGCATTTTTATGAATTGCGAGAGGGGTTACACGGATTTCATTCTTTTTGTAGTTTGAGTCCTCAGATGGATTGTGATGCCGTTGCATCCAGTCGTTATGCGGAGATCTTGCCTGATATTCCCGTTGCTTTAATGGCTATCGGTTGGTTTTTAGCCTGGTGTTTGATGGGCATGTTGGCTTTTTATGAGTCCTGGGAAAAAAGAGCAAGTGCCATGCTTGCTCTTTTTTGTTTCGTGGGAACGTTTGTGTCACTAGGTTACTTTTTTGTGATGGCGGTAGGAATTCGTGCTTATTGTCTGGGGTGTTTAGGGATTGATTTCATTCATTTTTTGGGATTAGGTTTTTCGTGGCGATGGCTTTCTCGGGATCTTTTTGATAGGAAGTGCCTAGTGGGCTGGGGGGGAGTTTTGGGATTGATAGCGCTTCCGATGATCTTGGTGCGTCTTTTTGGTTCATCAGAAACTTCGCATTGGGTAGAGGATATTTTGAATACTCCTGTGGTTTCGATACCTCTGGATCACTCTTTGAGTTTTGGTTCTGACCAGGCTCCTATTACTGTAGTTGAATTCAGTGATTTTCAGTGTGCTGCATGCCGTAAAGCTGCCTTTCTTTTTCAGGCAGTGAAAAAGCGTTATCGGGAGGACATTCGATTTGTTTTTAAAAATTATCCTTTAGATCGTTCTTGTAATCCTTCGTTGCCTCAGACACTACATCCTGCTGCGTGTGAAGCAGCGATGCTAGCTTTATGTGCTCATCGTCATCAGAAATTCGAAGAAGTTTACGAAGTTCTCTTTAATTTACAGCAGCAGTTTGTTCCAGGGACGCTTTTTTCTCTTTTAGAGGCTAAGGGGTTTAGCTTGGTATGTTCGGAATCTGATTTCATGGTTTCGTTAGAAAGGGATATTCAGGATGCTCAATTACTGGGGGTAAAAGCAACACCTACTTTTTTTATCAATGGTCATAAAATGGAGGGCATTTATCCTGTTTCGGTTTGGAATGAGATTATTGATCGATTACTTGCATCCTTGCCTTAAGTTTTTTATTTTTTTCCTCTTTTTTTTTCAAACAGCTTGTTGTTCTAAGAAAAAAAAAGAAGAAATTTTGAGAATTCAATTATCCAATGAACCTATCTCTTTAGATCCCACTTGGGTAGAAGATGGAGTAGGTTTGCAGTTGGTGCATTTATTGCACCAAGGTCTTTTTGGTTACGATGTGCAGGGGAGATTAGAGCCGCACTTGGTGGATACCTGGAGTGTCTCTTCTGATCAAAAAACCTATCAATTTAAGTTAAAAGAAGCTTTTTGGTCGGATGGGAAGCCGGTAAAAGCGGAAGATTTTGTCAGTGCTTTCAGGCGTATGTTGCGGGTTGAAAACACGAGTAAAATGGCTTCTTTTTTCTTTGGTATTCAGGGGGCTTCTTCTTTTTACGCAGGAAAATCATCTTTTCTTGGAGTTTCAGCAGAGGGTCAAAATCTTAAAATTCGCTTGGATCGTATCGTTCCTCATTTTTTGCACTTGCTTACGTTGCCTTCGACTTTTCCTCAGAGGCAGTCTATTTTAGATGCTCATGAAGGACGATGGCCTGAGAAAGCGCCGAGTACCGGTCAGTACCATCTCCACGAGCATCTTTTAAAACAGAAAATTGTCCTTGCTAAAAATACTTTTACTCAAAGTCTTTGGAAGATGCTTGAGTTTCAACTTATTTTTGACGAGAATACCGCATTGAATCTTTTTGAATCGGGTTATTTGGATATTTTAACGCATGTTCCTTCCTTAGATCTGAAAAGACTTCAAAAAAAATTATTAAAAGCTCCTTATTTCAGTACTTATTACCTTGCTTTTAATTGTCTCAAACCTCCTTTTCAAGAGGTTTTTTGGCGAAAACAAGTAGCCCAAGCCATTGATTCGAAAGCTATCGTGTCTCTTTTGGATGGATCAGAAAAGCCAGCATCAAGTTTTATTCCTTTTGGGTTGGTAGGTCACACTCCTGTAAGTACTAGAGTTCCTGAAAAAAACTTTCTTTTCTGGAAGACTCCTTTGCGTATTATTTTTGACACTTCTGTTCGAAATAGTCGCGTGATGGAAAAAGTACAACAAGATTTGAAGAGTTTTTTGAAATTAGAAGTACAATTGACGCATTTTGATTGGAAAACCTATCTTGCTGTTTTAAAATCCAATCGTTTTTTTGAAGAAAAAAAATTTGATCTTTTTCGATTTGGGTGGATGGCAGCTTTTTTAGATCCTCTTTCTCACTTGAAAATTTTTGTTTCTGATGATCCTAATAATTTCTCAGGTTGCTCAAGTAAAGCTTATGATACTTGTGTTGCTCAAATAGAAAAGCTTGACAACGGTCCTAAGAGAGAGGCTTTAATTCAACGTGCTCAAAAAATTCTTATTGAGGAGGAAGCGATGGTCATTCCTATCTTTCATTATGTGTTAACACTTGCTTTGAGTGAGCGTGCTGAAAAAACGCGTATCAATCCTTTTGGGATTTTCTTTTTTAATCAATGATTACGAGTTCATTGCTCAGCGAAGTAAGTAGTGTTATCCATGGATTTGGAACTTCTAAAAAAAAGCAAGCGGATTTTGTTCTTGCAGATTTTCAAAAGCATCCACGATGGAAACAAAACCATGGTATCTCGTTAGAAACGGTGAGTGTTCCTGGTCAAGAATGTGGCGAAGTAGACGCTTTATATTCCGAAAAGGCGGGTATTCCCATTTCTGTGATTACCGCAGACTGTGTGCCTATTTTAATGACACAGAAAGATGGTTCGAGCGTTCTTGCTGTTCATGCAGGTTGGAGAGGCACGAAAAGTCGTATTCTCCCCAAGGTATGGAGGTATTTATCCGATCAAGGGCAGCATCCTGAAAATTGGTTAGCAGCCATCGGTCCTTGTATTGGTCCTTGTTGTTTTGAAGTCAGTGAAGATCTTGCTGAGGAGTTTTGTTCTCTTTGGAAATCGATTGATCCTAAAATAGTAGTTCCTCGATTGCGTCATTTAAATTTAGCCTCTATTCATGAATGGGAACTTCAAGAAATAGGCATCAAAAAAGTTGATGTGATACAGAAGTGTACTTTTTGTACTCGAGATGCATCAAGTTATCTTTTTGAAAGTTATCGAAGAGATGGACTTACAGTACGACAATGGTCATCTATTATGAGATTATATTAGAATTAATATAAAAAATAAGATAAGATGCTTTTAGGTTAAGGCTGTGAGGTGGTAAAAAGCTGTTGGTCATTTTTTTGGTCTTGTATCGCTTAGGAGAAGGATAGTTCATGGAAGTAATTGCCAGAGCTAATTTAGGTGAACAGAGTAATTCTGAAATGCCATCTTTATCTAAGATCGTTCCTTTAAATCCAGATTTAATTTCTAATCGCGTCAAGCAAATTTGGGCAGTAGGAGGAGGTAAAGGAGGTATAGGTAAAAGCTTTCTTGCTTCAAGTATTGCTATTTCTCTTGCTAAAATGGGTAATACGGTGATTGCTATTGATTTAGATTTGGGAGGCGCCAATTTACACACAGTGTTAGGGCTTGAGCATCCTAGAAAAAGTCTCAATGACTATCTCATGGGGCATGTAGCTCATTTGAAAGACTGTGTTGTCCCCAGTGGTATTCCAAATTTAGGTTTAATTTGTGGATCTCAGAATACTACGCATTTTCTTTCTGATAAAAAAAGTCATTTTTTAGATACTGTAAAAACTTTAAATGCAGACTATCTGGTTTTTGATCTTGGCGCAGGAATGAATGATTATACCTTGGATTTTTTTATTTTAAGTGATATTAGAATTGTCACTATTTTGCCTGAGCCAACTTCTATAGAAAATGCTTATAGATTTATCAGAAGTTGCTATTTTAAGTATCTGGCAAGTAATGAGACTTTGAGAGATATACGATCGTTGATTGAAATGGCAATAGATTCAAGAAATGAAGTAGGGATTCAATCGCCTAACGATCTTTTTAGGCATGTGAATAAGGTAAAGCCAGAATGTATTGGAAGATTAACAGAAGAAATTAAGAAATTTTCTCCTTATATTGTGATTAATCAGGCTAGAACTAAAGGAGATATTGATATTGGTAATTCCATTAAAGTTGTTTGTAAAAAATACTTTGGAATTGATGCTGAGTATACAGGGCATTTAGATTACGATAGTTCTGTCTGGCAGTCCGTTCGTAGAAAAAAACCACTGATGTTAGATTTTCCTGATTCTGGCTTGGTTACTAGTGTAGAAAAAATTATTCAAAATATTATTAAATGGCAAACATTAAAAATAATGAAATAAAAGAAAGCTTTGATCATTCGTCTACTTTTTATGATCTTTTAGAGGTTAATGTTCATGCAACTCAAGAAGAGATTGAGCAGGCATATCAGAAATTATCTTTTATCTACAACGAAAATAACATAGCCTTGCATTCGATGCTCAGTATAGATGAAATTAGTGCGATTCATGATAGAATGCAAGAAGCCTATAAAATCCTTTCCCATAGTTCATCCAGAAAAAAATATGACGCATTTTTGGAGAATCAGGGAAATTCTTTTTCCTTTGACGAAGAGTACGCTAAAATTCAAGATGTTTTTTTAGAAATTCCCGCCCCTATGGATATGTCAGTGAATGCTGAGTCACTTTTAGTGCCTCCCATGACTGATTTTTCAATCTTTGAACATAAAGATCATGTGATTCCTGAGATGAAACCTGAAAAGAGAGTCTTAGATAGGGTTTCAGAGGCAGCAGGTATTTTGAATCGAGGACCCAAAGAAAAGAGAACGATGAGTTGTTTAGATGGGGATTTATTGGAGGCGATTCGTACAGAGACTCATTTTCATGGGGAGTTTTTACAGAAAATTCGGAAGGCTTCTCGTATTTCCATTGAGGAGCTTTCTTCTATCACTAAAATTTCCAAAAATTACTTGATGGCTATTGAAGAGGAAAACTTTAAAAAACTTCCAGCTCCTGTTTATATTCGAGGTTTTGTCATACAGATAGCTCAGGTATTGAAATTACCCACGTTGAAGGCAGCAGCTGCTTATCTGATCCATGTGGAGCAGAGTTTAAAAAAATCAGAGGGTTAGTCGCTGAGAAGTTTTTGTGGATCTTCCAACCCATGCAGGATTTTTTTTCTGGCTTCCCTGATCCCTTCAGGGCTTAAGTGGAGGTACGATCACTTTCTCAGATGGCTTTGAGAATTCTCCTCGTTTCCGAAACACCCCTTGACTCGGCTTTGCCTATTTTGATCTGTTTGCGGTTCTTTCATCCGTTGCTTGGGTTTTTAGACCTAAAGTCATATGATTTTGTTTCTCATGCTTGAAAAAAACTCTCCTTTTCATTGAAAATAGTAGTTTTCTCAGGTCTATGGTGGGTGAGCTTGATTTGATGAGAAGGGATCAGACAAAAAAACTTCAAGAGTTTCAAGTTATTTAGTTGAATATTGTGGGTTTTGTTCGAGCGTTGGTGAGTCATTTTTTTCATGGTTTTTGATTTTGTCCAGGAGAGTCTATTTTGGGTCGGGTTTGATTTCTCTTGTTCTGGCTTTTCATTAAAAAGACTGAGTTTAGATTTTCTTCTATTCGGTGCTCAGAGTTTCAAATTGTCTATTTCTTTGTATGTGCCTTTTAGTCTGGAACGGAAAAAAACAATGCATAGCGTCTTTCTGAGAGGATGGTCTTTTTTTGAGAGAGGTGGGTAAAGAAATCAGCATACAAAAACCAGAAATCTGTGAATTCATGTTGATCATTTGGCTTTTTCCAGATAACGTCCTAACATTCTTTTTCTGCGTCCCCATCGTCTAGAGGCCTAGGACATCGCCCTTTCACGGCGGTAACCGGGGTTCGAATCCCCGTGGGGACGCCAATTTGAAAAGCCCTTCATACGAGCAATCGTTTGGAAGGGCTTTTTCATATCTTGCACCATCTAGAACTGGGTGGGAGCAGACAAAGATACTCCTTCTACTTCTCCTTGGGTGCCCAAGATTTCAGAGTAATTTCGAGCGGTTATCTTACGGGTTGTAACACATCGCTGATGGCAAGCTGGGACTATTCTAGCAGATGGGGGAATCGGCGCTAGTCTCTGATGCGGTCGCGTTGCCACAAGCGAGGCTTGCTTCTGCAGTAAACCCGCCAAGGCATGACTTTCTGAATCGCCTTTCAGCTTGACCGCTTCTGTGGCGATTTGGACTTGGTTTCATTTTAGTGCTCTATCAATTTTATTGAGTATCGTCCGTCGAGGCACGAAGGCGCAATTGACGAATCTCGAAAGCGAAGAAGGTGGGTAGTGCGTCAGTTCAAAACCATCTGCTTTTTCTTGGCTACAATCATCTTGCTTTTTTCTTTTTCATCCTGAGACAGGAGGCCGGAGCGTGCTCTATTGACTTGCGTTCACCCAGGAGTCACAGCATCTGTTGTTGCTGTTTCTAAGAGCTCTTCTTCCAGTTTCAGTATGTCTTTACTTCGCGATTTGAGTTTTCGGACGGGTACACCCAAATAGACGCCCCATGCATCAAGTGATTTTGTGACTAATGAAAGTGCGCCTACGGAAGACCCTTCACCGATTGTTACACCTGGCAATAGGACGCTTCCTGATCCTATGATTACGTGTCTTCCTAAATACACTGGAGCAAGTTTTACTTTTAAGTATTTACGTGGAACAGTTGGGTTTGTCAGAGACTTTCCTGTGTAGTCATCTGTACCAGAATACAGGCTAACGCCTTGCGATAGTCCAGAGAAATCGGATAACGTCACACCCCCCGCACAACCTAAATAACAGCCTGTGCTAATATGGATATAGTTTCCAAGGGTAAGAGAGCCTGAGGATGCGGCAATAACCACGTTTCCATCGATACGTATATTGCTCCCAAGGGTTATGTGATGTAACCCGATAATGGTGCAGTTTTTTGCTACCTTGACATTTTCTCCAACGTGCTTAAATCCAAACTTGCGTAACTCTTCTGCCTCCCAGTATCCTTGATCAAATGGATTGATAGGATGGGTTTGGTGTGAATCTTGTTTTGTCTCTTGAGTCATTGCTCATCCTTATAGGTTTGAAATAAAGCGTTTGGAGTCCTCACGCCAAAGTTTCCTGAAGCGGGGTTACCATGGCAGCACGATCTCTGAGCTGCGGTTATCTTTTTTTCCTTAGAGTAATAAACGACGCTAACCTTTTATTGAACATCTTGTCTTTTCTTGAGAGCTTCTCTTCGAGTTGCCTGATTCTTCTATCTTTTGCGTCTCCGACGGGCTTCTCGTTCCATGTGAAAGCACTCTCTCTGAGAGTGCGTCATTTATTTATTCGAGATGAAGAGAAACCTCTCGTGCTTCATCTCTTAAATCTAAGGTATCATGAACAGCCTTGATCTGGGCCTGAGCACATAGCATCCTTTCTGGGGTCGTCTGCCTTTCGCTGATCTGTTGAGATCCTACCCTAAACAGTACACCAGTTTCTTCGGAGAGGGAAATTCTTTAGCGCCTCCATGAAATCTTCCTTAGGTTGCTGTTTTGATTCACGTCCATGAGGTTGAACTTTTCTATCGAAAGATCGAAGCATTCTTTGAAAGTGTTGAGTTTTCAAGGATTAGGTTATTCCGCGCATGCCCAGGGTCATTTTTCTTACTTCGCCTGATCCACTTAGATCACCTAAAAGGTTGTCATGAGCACATGAATGCTGCTTTTTATAAGAAACAACTGCTGACATCTGCAGATGTGACAATGGATTCGGTGGTAGCTTTGTGATTGAGGGGTCTCTGCGGTTGAGCTGTATCTTTCCTAGTATTTTTACCTAAGTTCGAATCATTGCTTGGTTTCAAGAAGGTGAGGGGTTGCTTCCAGTTGACTTGAGTTCCATGAAAGATCAATGAGAAGCTTTCCGGGATTTCAATTGTCCCCGGCGGTCGAGTTTCGGTACCTTGCACTCAGATCTTAAAAAGTCTTGAGGGTAATGAATCGGAGTTTGTGCGGTGAGGGGATGAGAAACATCTTGGTTATTTCTCATTCAGCAGAAAGTGTGATGTCTTGAAAGGTAGTATCGCTTTCGCAAACAGGTTTTGTCCTTGGGAACCAACCTTGTTGCTCCATGCACATGAAGGCCCTAGGCATTGGTTTTCGAAAAGTTCCCTGGACTGAATCCTGATTTCTCCCTCCTTCGAGAGAAGTTAGATGTTCTTCTATCCCGCATTCCGCGTTAAAATTTGGAGCTTGAGAGGGTAACAAAAGCCTATGATACAGATCCATGGGGTACTCGCATCAGAGTGATAAGGGAGAGCTATCTTTTAATGCATGTGCAAGTGAAGACTGAATTTTTAGGCCATTTAGGTATTCTTACAGCGGTGATCGAAAGACTTGGGATCGTAGAAAAAGTAAATGCAAGAATCTGTGTTTCTAAAGAAAAGGGGGATAAAAGTGAGCATGGGCGTGCGTTTAGGGAATCTAAAGCAAATATTTTACCCATTAATAGAATTTATGCATACATCCTATTTAGGAAGAGTCAGAGAACGTTTTAGTTTACTTAAATAGGGTTTAAGTTCTTTTTTTGTCAGAGACACCCCAGTCTCATAGACTTTTTCAAGTATATGTACGACAGGCTTTATGCCTTTCCAGGTCATAGATCCGGCCCATCCAACAGCTTTACTGATAGAATCTAGGAGTTCCCCATTCCAATGGGTTTCTAGGATTGCCCAGCATCTTTCGATTGGATTATATTTACTGTGATACGGTGGATAATAGACCAAGCGAATTTCTATTCCCGCTTTTTTTTGAAAACTCAATCATTCTACGAATAAACTGTGTTCGATTGCTGGCCAATTGCGGACCATTGTCAAGATTGATAACAAGTTGAATAATATGAGCATATTTTTCTTTGTTTTGTTCCCACCATAATTCAAGACAGTCGCAGATGAAATCGCTTGTTTTATTCGATGTTCCGAATATGATTGCAAGTTCTCGCGATAAAACATCCAAAATACCAAATGGAACCAAGCTTCCACTTGGTTTCATATCATGATCTAGTGCCTTTTTGGGTTCAAGATCTCGTGCCTTTCCATTTCGTGAAAACTCTCCTAACTTCAAATGTGATTTAGTATCAATGGAGATCCTTAATGATTTCGGATTTTCATCTGATTCGCGGTTTGCTTTATTTACGTTCTCAAATATTTCATCAACTTCTTTAATTTTTTTTCAATGGTTTTGTTTTTTTGAACACGTTTTAACCGGTAGCCCATTCTGTTTAGTATAGCTCCGATCTCTAATTCATGGAGTCCCTTCTTAATCGTCTCTCTGTCCCATCCAAGAACTCTTTCTGCATTCCTAGCATTTCCAGCAAAATGATCACGTGTTACTTCGGCCATAAATCTTCGCCTCTTGGTCCCTATTATATTTTTCGACCCTTTTTTCAAGCGTATTTATAAAAGAGTTACGGTTCAATTTTATTTTAGTGTTCATCTTTTTTTTAGCATATTGTCTTACTTTTATTATAAGAAATGAAAAATATCAATGATGAAACAAATAAAATAGTATAAAAAATTGAAAAAAATTTAAATATAGGAATGATGATTACTAAGACACTAAAAATCAAACATTTTCGGCGCATGATACGCACGACACGTATATTCTTTGGGATCGAAAAATCGCACCATCGAGTATGTAGATTTGACCTGAAAAGGTAAAAAATTTGAAGAATAGATCAAAACAAGATCGACTTCGACAAGGTCGCCGATAAAATAAAAAAACTAGATCGGGAAGCTGCAGCTATGAATAAGAAGGCTAGGGTCAGCTATGGGTATATTTTTTGTCTGGAATTTCCTTAGCTGCCATGATTCTCAATGCTTTAGGATTTATCGATTATAGACTCTATCTCTTTCCAGAGTTCTTAAAAGACAAGCCTTTGTAGGGGCTATTCGGGGGAGACTTTACAGGCAAGTGATTTGAGCGATGGTGTTCTTGGGCGATTTTTAGATGGGGTTACTGCTTTTTTTCAGAAATTGCACTTGAGATAGTTATAGCTGAAAAGCTTTTGGGAAAAAGTAGTCATATTGATACAACTTCTTTAAGTGTCCATGGAGAATATAAAGATTCTGAAAAAAACTCAGTCAGTAAGGGGGGGCTATCGGAAGCAAACCCTGAATTTGCTCATTCTGAAGACTATAGACCAGATCTCAAACAAAGCCACTACAGGTATAGCGGCTTTTCCTGTTTGGATGGAAGCTCACAGTGGAAATGCCTCGGACAAGAAGGTCTTAGAAGCGGCTGCCTCGAGAATGCACAATTTTTGTAAGCATCTTCAAGATGCTCCTGATTTTTTATATGTAGGAGATGCTGCTTTTTATGAAAAATGCATAAAAGCACTCGTTGAATTTAAATGGCTTTCTCGTGTGCCCGAGAATCTCAATGAAGAAAAAAAATGGCTTAATCAAGGGGATATTTGCTATCAGTGGATTGAACTTGATGGAGGCTATTGCTGTACGTTGCTTGAGGAAGCTTTTACAGTTCTGTAGAACAACGTTGGGTTTTGGTCCATTTCAAGAAAGCAGCTGAAAGAGAAAATAAAACTTTGGACAAAAAGATAGAAAAGCAACTGAAAAAAGTTCAGCAAGAAGTATAACGTTTAAAACGCAAAAAATTTGAGTCTGAAAAAGAAGTCCTTCAAGTAGGCGCAGATGTGATGAAGGGATTCAAATATCAAAAAATGGAATCTTGAGCTAATAGAAAAACATGCAAGTCGTGGTCGTCCCAAGTCGAATATAGAGAAAATTGTGAAAGGTTTTTATTTGTCCGCAACGATTGTCAAAGATGAAGAAGCAATAGAAGTCATTCGACGCAGAAAAGGACGATTTATTTTGGCTTCTCATGAATTAAAGGAAGAGAACTTGCCATATCTTAGTTTTTTATCTGCATACAAGAACGAGAATCAGATTAAAAAAAGTTTCGCGTTTATAAAAAATAAATCATTTCAATTAGTATCCATTTTTTTTAAAAAACCTTCTCGCATTACCGCTTTAATGGCAGTGATGAGTTTCTCTTTAATGGTTTATGGATTTGCAGAACATCACCTTCGAAAAGTACTCGAAGAAAAGAAAGAAACACTCCCTAATCAATTAGGGAAACCTACAGCTAACTGGTTGTGAATATGGATTGTTTTACAGAAAATGTTGTTTGCATTTTCGGATCGGAAGCAGAAAGATTGCACTCTTCTGCATAAAGAAAATTGGACAGAAATGTTATAGAAGAGGTCCTGTTTGAGAGAGTCAGGCAAATAAAAACTATAAAAATTTAACTTTTTTTAATTTTTGATTTTTATATCTTTGTTGCGGAATGCGGGCTTTAGAGAAACTTCAGTCAATTTCATGCAGGGAAGATGGATCCTCCCATTAGAAGAATGGTATTGCTGCGAACAGGATCTTTAGGGTTCGTGATACCGCCCATTGAAGGGCAGCAGAAGCCTTATTTCAGGAGTGTTTCCCAGTCTTTTTCTTTTTGTTGCAGTATTTCTTGAATTTTCTCTCTTTCTTTCATGAGCTGGGCGATTTCAGAATGGTGAGATGATGCTTTTTCTATTAATAAAAAATCTAATTCTTTTATTTTGGTTTCAAGTTTTATGATTTCTTGTTCGAGACTTAATTGCTTTTTTTCTTGAGTATTTTTTTTTCCATTTTTGTTTTTTTGAATGGAAGGTTTTTGGGTTTCTACTTTTGGGAGAGATAAATTTTTTGATTTTGCCTCTTGGGATGCAATTTCTTTTAGCTTTTTTTGTAGATAATCTTCGTAAGAACCAAGAAGGGGTATGATCTGTGAAGGTTCGTTTTTTTGAATGCCTAAGTGAATTTCTAAAACACAATTCACTAAAGAGGCTGCAAAATCTCGATCATGGGTGACCAAGCAAATAGTTCCAGGATATTCTTGAAGTGCTTGAAGTAAGACATCTCGGGAGTCTTTGTCCAGATGGTTGGTGGGTTCATCTAAAATCAAGAAGTTAGAAGGAACAAGCAGTAGTTTTGCTAAGGCAACTCTTGCTTTTTCTCCACCCGAAAGAACGGAACATTTTTTTTCAACTGCATCCCCGCTGAATAAAAAAGCTCCGGCAATGCCTCGGATTTGACTTACAGGAAGATGAGCAGCGGTTTCTTCGAGTTCTTCTAAAACAGTTTTTTTCAGGTCGAGCGTTTCTGATTGATGCTGAGCGTAGTAACCCACCTGCACCTGATGTCCCCATTTGATTTCGCCTGAGCTTGGCTGTAATTGTCCACTTAAGACTTTCAGCAAAGTGGTTTTACCTGCTCCATTGACCCCTGTGACAATGACTTTTGTGCCCTTGGAAAGGGTCCAGTTTAATTTTTCAAATATTTGTTTTTCTCCAAATTGAACTTTGACATTTTTTAAGGTGATGACTTCTTTTCCTCCGGCAGGAGTCGGTGGAAAACGAAACTCAATTGTGGAATTTGTTTTAGGCAGTTCTATCTTTTTTATTTTTTCAAGCTGTTTCACCCGGCTTTGAGCTTGGGTTGCTTTTGAGGCCTTTGCGCGGTTACGATCAATAAATTCTTGAAGTTGTTCTATTTTGGTTTGTTGGTTTTGGTATTGGGCTTGTAAAAATTCAAGACGTGCTTGTTTTTGGATGGCCTGTGCTTGCAAGTTTCCACGGTATTGGAAGATCTTTTTTTGATCAATTTCAATGACTTCTTCTACTAAGGAATTCAAAAAAGCAGTATCGTGACTGATAATGAGCATGGCCTTGGGGTAATTTTTAAGAAACTGCTCTAACCAAAGAACGGTTTCTAAATCTAAATGATTGGTAGGCTCATCTAGTAGAATCAAATCTGGTTCCACGAGGAGGATGCGGGAAAAGACCACCCTCATCAACCATCCTCCGCTGAATTCAGAGAGACTTCTGGAAAAATCAGAACTTTTAAACCCCATTCCCATCAAAATCTCTTTTGCGCGAGCTTCTAGTCGAAATTCATCAAATCGCTCAAGCGCTGTGAAAACTTTTTCATAGGCCTCTAAATCTTTAGGGTCTTGTGAGCCTTTGGCAAAAGCATCTTCTAGTGCATGCTTCGTTTTTTTCAGTGTTTCTACGCGATCTCCGAAATTCATGACGGTGGAAAAAATACTGCCCTCTTCAAGGGTGGGTAGCTCCTGTGCTAAATGCCCTAACTCCCAATTTTGAGACCGAATAATTCGACCGGAGTCAGGATGTTCCTGATTGAGAATTAAACGAACTAAGGTGCTTTTTCCAGAACCATTGGGTCCTACAATGGCGGCTCGGGTCTGATCCCCGATAAATACATTGGCGTTTTCAAAAAGTACTTTACTACCATATTGCTTACTAATGCTGTGCGCTTGAATCATAATAGAGCTGTACTCTAGCACACTTTTTTTCCATGCTAAGTACCTTTCGTAGTTGCTAGGGGAGGTGAGTGTTCAAAGTTAATTTTAATCATTGATCAAGAAGGGTTCTTCTTTCCAGAGAAGCCAGTTTCGCCATTTTTTATAATCAGGCACTGTCTGGGGGTCATTATGGCCTTTGTCCTCGATGGAAAGTGGTTTTCAAGTTGCCTAGTTGCAGATGGTTTGTGTTTTTCAAAGGCCAGGGCAAGATTCTTGTGTTGCAGCAGCAAGGGTCTATTGCTTGAAATTTTGGATCATTTTTGGCTTGAATCAATTTTTGTACGCACTAGTGTCATGATTTGGTCACTTTTGATCATTGTTTAGGTTAGAACTTCACTCAACGATTGTTTCTGAGTTCCTATTGTCGTGGTAAAAATTCAGAAAATAGCATGTCTTTCACGGATGCGCCGGACGAGTTGCGGTGAATGCTGCAAGATTTTGGTAGCTTCTCTGAGAACATTCGAGAATTTGCGTTCTAGGGTCTAAGTTCAAGGTCGAAATCAGATTTCAGTATGTTTGAGCCGTGATTTTTACGATAAACTTCTTCATGAAAAAAAATATAAAAAATATTTAAGAATATGTTTGAAAAAAATTAGAATTTGATTACAACGAGAGGCATGAAAAAAAATTAATTCTAAGAAAAAGGTCTTTTTTCTGATGAGACTTCAAAAAAAATAATACCATCTTTATTTTTTATTTCTTTGAATGCAGATTGGACAATGGTTGAAAAAGCGTCATTTAAGTAAATCTGATTATTAAAAAATATTTAGCTTTTTTTCTTCGTTTGATATTGTGAAGTGTTTAGACGTTATACACGGAGAATTGATCTTGAGTGCCTTTTTTGATTCTATTCTTTTAATTAATTTTAATGTACTTACCTTGTGAATTGACGATGAAAAAATTTACGTCATTCAAAAAAATTTCTGGTTAATTAGATTGGTGTTAAATAAAAAATTTTCAAATATCACTAAGAACCTATTATTTATAATGACCACGCGCTGCCTGCACCGCCTAAATTGTAAGTTTTTTTGGGTTACTTTGCCGAGGTTATGCTTGAAGCGGTTCCAGAGAAATGAGAGCAGCCTTTACAAACAAGGGCTTGTTTTATATATCACCTAGTGCCAGATAAAAAGGTCGAACGTACTTTGGACTGCTTGATAAACCCGACGGGGAATGAAGCGAGTTCGAGATATAAT
>Ga0208867_1000113_pt1 | contig 25911 bp, 33 predicted proteins | sample CryBogCBE05Oct08_FD_185505 | JGI IMG/M metagenome (GOLD analysis project Ga0208867, IMG submission 185505) | Freshwater microbial communities from Crystal Bog, Wisconsin, USA - CBE05Oct08 (SPAdes) (version 2) | ecosystem: Environmental > Aquatic > Freshwater > Lake | place: Crystal Bog... | reverse complement strand
TATGTTGAGGACAGTCAGCAGACAATGTCGCATTACCTTGCGCTGATGCAGACTTTTGGCTATGTTTACGACACTTTATGGTTGCCACATGATGCACAAAACAAAACCATCGGATCAAACGGACGATCTATTGAAGAAATCGTCAGATCATCAGGATTTAAGACCAAAATCATCCCTCGAACTTCTATCGCAGACTCTATTAATGCAGCGAGAACTATATTCCAAAACTGCTACTTTGACCGAGATAATTGCTATGATGGACTCCAATGCCTGAGACATTATCGGTATGAGGTCGATCCAGACACCAAACAGTTCAGTAAAAACCCGTTACACGACCAATATTCCCACGGAGCTGATGCTTTTAGGTATATAGCTTTGGGCGTACAGGAAACTAGACCAAAACAACCAAAGAGGGTAAACTATGCTCCACCACAATCATGGATGGCATAAATGGCATTAAATCCACAAGAAACCGATTACGACCCGATCATCGATGAGGCCAAACAATTCTTAAAGTTTGCCAATGATGCAGACACCATGAACCGCCAAGAGGCTTTAGAAGACCTAAAGTTTGCATCTGGTGGGGATCAATGGCCAGTTGATCTACAAAACTCCCGTAACCTAGAATCCCGTCCAGTTCTGACAATTAATAAGCTGGATGGGTATTGCCGTCAAGTTACTAACCAACAACGTCAGCAACGCCCTAGAATTAAAGTTCATGCGACCAATACATCTGAAGATGCTGCCGAAGCAGAGGTTATTCAAGGTTTAATCAGGCACATCGAGGTCAATTCCAATGCTGACAATGCTTACGATAACGCTTATAACTACGCTGTACGCATGGGTTGGGGATATTTGCGAGTCGATCACAGATATATAAGAGAAGATTCTTTCGACCAAGAGATTTTTATTGATCCCATTGACAATCCTTTTACTGTTTACATGGATCCAAATTCCATCGCAGTAGATGGGTCGGATCAGGAACGTTGTTTGATTACAACGATGATGCCCAAGAAGATATTTAAGGAGTTATATCCCGATGCGGATGAAACTTCGTTCACGCCAAGAGGCACAGGAGACACGCAAAGCGAATGGATTACAAGAGAAGACATAAGAGTAGCCGAGTATTGGTACACAGTAAGAGAACCCGCAACGCTATATCAGCTCTCCGATGGTTCTACACGGTTTGCCGAAGGTAAGGACTTCTTTGAGCGCATGGAGATGGCGGGTCTATTTGTCGTCAACGAGCGTAAATCCGTTAAAAAGACGATTAAATGGAAGAAATTAACAGCAATAGAGGTGCTTGAGGAGCGTGATTGGCCTGGATATTACATCCCGATCATTCCTGTTTACGGTCGTCACGTTGTTATTGGCGACAAGCGTAAGAAATTTGGTATGGTTCGTCACGCCAAAGATGCCCAAAGAATGTATAACTTCTGGGTCACCTCGCTGACTGAGTCTGTTGCGCTTGCTCCCAAGGCTAAATGGATCATGGCAGAGGGTCAGGACGAAGGTCACGAGTTGGACTGGGCTGCTGCAAACATTAAATCGATGGCAACTTTGCGCTATAAGCAGACCGATATTGATGGAAATCCTGCGCCACCTCCGCAAAGACTACAACCAGAACCTCCTCCAGCTGGGGTGATGGCTGCAGCGCAAGAGATCAATAACGACATGGCAACGATCATCGGGATATATGATCCTAGCCAACAACTCCCAGGCAATATGTCTGGCAAGGCGTTAAACGGTCAGCAAATGCAGGTTGACCTGACCAACTTTGACTTGTACGACAACTTAACCAAGTCAATTGCTTATGTCGGCAAGGTAATATTAGACCTAATTCCTAAGATTTACGATACTGAGCGCATGATGCGTATTATTGGGGATGATGGCAAGCCTGAATTACTCACAATTAACGAGCGCACCGCAGTCGGTCGGGTTAAGAATGACGTTACTGTTGGCAGATATGACGTGGTGATGGAAACAGGCCCAGGCTACAACTCTAAACGTCAGGAAGCGGTTGAGGCGATGATGCCACTCTTGCAAGGTAACGAGCAACTGTTTAACGCTGCTGCCGACTTGGTGTTCCGTAACATGGACTTCCCTGGCGCTGAGGTTATTGCCGACCGTTTGGCTGCTCTTAACCCAATGGCGCAGATTGACAAGCACTCTGACATACCGCCAGAAGCTCAGATTATGATCAAGGCAGCGCAAGGTCAGGCGCAACAAGCTCAACAGCAGATGCAAGCTATGCAACTGGCTATGAAGCAACGCCAAGATATTGAGCAAGTTAAACAACAGGCCGAAACACAACGTGAATTAATGCGCCAAACTGCTAAAGCTCACAATACCGAATTGATGGCTGAAGCTAGGGTACACGATATAAATACCAAGGCGATCACATCACAGAATAAGAGCGAGATTGAAGCTATCTCTGATCTATTATTGCATCACATGGATACCGCAAGACTTGAGAAAGAAATTGCGATGAGAAACCGTGAACAGTACAGAGCGATTGAAGCTGCAGATCGTTCCATTATGCCGAATCAGTCGCAATAATTGACAGTATAATTACTTTCAGTTATATTGACTAAACCTTACCCATGAGGTACATGGGGCATATTCTTAGGGAAATCCTATGTCTAGTGAGAAAGAAGCATCGTCTATTTTGACGAGCGAAAATTCAGGCGAGTTTTATGCTAACAAATTAGGTTTAGCTACGGAGACGGTAACTGAGGCGGTTGAGAACACCCCCGAGCCAGTTGCAGAAGAACCGCAGAGTGAACCAGTTGCAGAAGAACAAACCAAACCAGTAGAGGAAGGCGAGAAAAAGCCTAATCCAAAACTTGAAAAACGGTTTTCTGAGTTAACTAAGCAACGTGAATTGGCTCGTCAGGAAGCTGAACGAGAGCGTCAAAGAGCTAGTGATTTAGAGGCACGTTTACAGGCATTAGAGAAGAAAGCCGAGCCTGAAAAGGTAGAGCAGACTGATCAAGAGCCGAGGCCGAGTGATTTTACCGATGCGTTTGAGTATGCAAAAGCATTGGCAGAATATTCGACTGCTAAAGCGTTAAGAGAGAGAGATAGGGTAGAGGCCGAGCGCAAGGTAAACGAAGAACGCCAGAAGGTTATGACTTCATGGCAGACCAAGTTAGACCAAGCCAAAGCTGAACTACCTGACTATGACGAGATGATTGCTAGTGCTGGGGATATAACAGTTTCCGACCAAGTAAGAGATTCGATACTAGAGAGCGATGTAGGGCCAAAGATTCTTTACCATCTGGCTGAGAATCCCGAAGTTGCACAAAGGTTAAATAGTCTATCCCCCTCAAGTGCTTTAAGAGAGATTGGTAAGTTAGAGGCTAGGTTTGAAAAAACCGCAGAAGCGCCTAAGACTACTGTGAAAAAGAGTAACGCACCAGCGCCTATCAATCCGATTCGAGGTGGTACTAACGTTGATGTACCGATCACAGAAAACGGTGAGTTTACTGGGTCCATACATGAATGGAAGGCACTACGCAAATCTGGAAAGATTAGGTAACAATTTAATCCACATTAAAAAGGTAATACTAAAGTGTCTAATAATCTTTTGACTATATCAAAAATTACTAATGAAGCTTTAATGGTACTCGAAAACGAGTTAACATTTTCTTCAGAAGTAGACCGTAACTATGACGACCAGTTCGCTGTAGTTGGTGGCAAGATCGGTAATACCGTGAATGTACGCAGACCAGGACGCTTCGTAGGCGCGGTTGGTCCGGCACTTTCCGTAGAAGACTTTAACGAGACTTCAACACCAGTAACATTGTCAACACAGTTCCAAGTTGCGACTCAGTTCACAACTCAAGACTTGGCATTGAGCCTTGACATGTTCTCTGACCGTGTTCTAAAGCCTGCTGTTGCAACAATCGCTAACAAGATTGACCGTGACGGCTTGCAAATGGCTGCACTCCAGACTGCTAACATCGTTGGTACTGCTGGTACACCTCCCACAGGATTGATCACCTACTTGACAGCTGGTGCTTATCTTGATGCTGAAGGCGCACCAAGAGACGGACGTAGAGCTTGTATCGTTGAGCCTTTCACATCTGCAACAATCGTTGACAGCTTAAAAGGTTTGTTCATGCCTCAAGAAGCCATTGCGGAGCAATATCGCAAAGGTCTAATGGGTCGTGATTCTGCTGGTACAAACTGGAAACTTGACCAAAACGTTGTGAGCCAAACATTTGGTTCTTACTCAACAGCATTGACAACTGACAACACAGCTTCTACAGGCCAAGTTGGTTATTTGACAAGCGGTTGGGCACAATACTCTACAATTCAATTGAAGGGTTCTACTGGAGCTGCAACACTTAACGCTGGTGACGTAATCCAGATTGCTAACATTTATGCAACTAACCCACAAAACCGTCAAGCATATGGTTCTGGCAAACTGCGTAACTTTGTTGTTCAATCTACAACAACTATCGCTAACGGTACAGCTACAAGCATACAAGTTGCTCCAGCTATTATCATTGGTGGTCAGTTCCAAAACTCCATCGTTGTTGGTACAACTTCTACAACTGCAGCAGTTACACCATTCAACAACTCTGGCACATTGTCACCACAGAACATTCTGTTCCACCGCAATGCGTTCACACTCGCAGTAGCCGATCTTGAGCTACCTGAGGGCGTACACTTTGCTGGTCGTGCATCAGATAAAGAAGTTGGCTTGTCAATCCGTGTTGTTCGTCAGTACACCATTAACAACGATTCAATACCGACTCGTTTGGATGTGTTATACGGATGGGCACCTTTGTACCAAGAACTTGCTTGCCGTATCGCAGCCTAATTAATTTTTTAAAGGAAATATAAAATGGTGAATCCAGGACCAGCAACCACAGTATCGGCTCACCCAAGTAATATCGCAACGAATCAAGCGTTGCGTGTTATCGGTGTAGCCAAGGGTGTAAACCTTAACGCAACAGCACTAACCCCTATTCCTGTAGTTAACTCTACAGCGTATATGCCTAAAGAATTGATCGTTACAAACGTCAATAACGCAGGCGCAGCAGCTTCGATCTCCACATCGACAGCGTTGGGTATTGTTAGCACAGCGTCCACATCAGCAACTAGCCTTTTTGGTGCGATTGCTCCATCACAATTGACTACCGTTCTCGGTACATCATATGTTGATGCTGCTTCTGCTGCCATCCAGACTGCTATTGCTAATCAAACTTTATATGTGAACGTAACCACCGCAGCTGGAACAGCAGCGACTGGAGACGTATACGTGTATGGCTACGATTTCAGCTAATCCAGCCTGAAATTGAGGAAAGTCACCCTCAAAAGGGGTGGCTTTTTCTCTTTTTAAAGTTACAATTAACCTAATTTCCCAAAGGAAAAATCATGTCAAGCACCACCATTGCCAGGGGTAACATATTAGAGCAGTTCATTATTGCTCCATCCATTACCCCATCTGCGCTAACCACATCTTCCACACAATCTTTGCAAACTTTCAACATTGCGGGTCTGCAACCATCTGATATTGTGACTTTTTTGCAATATCAAGGTAACCAAACCTCAAACATCATGATTGCAAATTGTGATGTAGCAACCGCAGGCGTATTGACAATCCAATTCCAGAACACATCTGGCGCTGCGACTGCGATCACCCCTGCTGCTGGTGTATATGACTTCAAAGTACACCGCATTGAAGGCTTGCCAATCGCTGTTAACGCTGCTTAATCATGGCTAATACAAGCGTCTATCGTCCCGTAGGCCCAACCTACGCAGTAGCGGTTACAACAACTGCCAGTAGCTCTTTGAGCGTTATCCCAACGGGTAATGACCAAATCAACTATTGTGCGTTTTTGAATACCGCATCTACGCCTGTTGCTATTTCAATTGCGCCACTTAATCCTACAAGCATTACTGCTCCCGCAGCGGTTTTGCCAACCGCAGGAAACACATCAACATCGTTTGTCTTGGGCATTTCTATGTCTCAGCCAACCGTTATTGCCGTGCCTGCTGGTGGATTTAACTTGAGCGCAGTTGGTGCAGCGACAACTCTGTATGTAATGCCTGTAGCGGATCAATCATGACCAATCAAGTAGCATCTACACAAACAATCAATACTGTAGCGGTATTGACTTACGATACTTTACCAACTGTTTCTTCTGGATTTGGCGGTTCAACTGCTCAAGTTTTGGGCAACCAAATCGGCATTTTCAGAGTAATTTTTGGTAGTACAGCAGGAAATACTGGAACTTTTACGTTCCCGTTTGCTGCCCCAACTGGGTGGTTAGTTCAAGGTTATGATATTACCAATGGAACAACATTGTTTTTGCAACAAGTAGCTTACACAACTACGACAGCAACAATGAACAGTTATAGCATCACAACTGGTGCTTTAGCAAATATGTCTCCTGGTGATACTTTAATCTTTACTGCTCAATCATTCTAATGAGTGCCCCGAACCTAACATCTGATCAAAACCTACTGCCTGTTCAGGCTTATTTTGACGTCTATGGCAATTTTCAGACTTTTATAGGTCAGGGGCAACCTTTTTATGCTATTGTAAATCCAAGCCAATCAGGCTTAAATATTACAAATAGCACAATAAATAGCACAACTATTGGGTTGGTTACCCCATCTACTGGCATTTTTACTAATATTCAGACAACAACTGGATCTATTAGTACAACTGCGGTAAATCCAACAGATATTGTCAATAAATCCTATGTTGATGCAATTGCACAGGGATTGTCATTCAAAGCCCCAGCTCAAGTAGCTACAACCGCAAACATTACATTATCTGGATTACAGACAATTGATGGGTACACAACGCTTGCAGGGGACAGGGTTTTAGTCAAAAACCAAACAACTCAAGCCAACAACGGTATTTATATCGCTAGTACAGGAACATGGGCAAGATCTAGCGATGCCAACACCTATGCGGAACTGGTTTCTGCTTTTTTGTTCATTGAAAATGGATCTGCTCAATCTGGATCTGCTTGGGTTTGTACTATTCCACAATCTGGAACACTTGGAATTACACCAATTACTTTTAGCCAGTTTAGTAATTCAGCTACCTATACTGCTGGAACTGGATTAACACTTTCAAGCTATCAATTTAGCATTACACCAGTTGGGACTTCTGGTACTTATGGAAGTGCATCAAGTGTTCCTGTATTTGTGACTAATGCATCTGGTCAAGTCACATCTGTAACAAATACATCAATTGCAATATCTAATACTCAAGTTTCAGGCTTGGGAACAATGTCTACCCAAAATGCCAATAATGTGGCAATAACTGGGGGAAGTATTACTGGGACACCAATTAGTGGATCTACTGTAGGTGGAACAACAATTACAGCATCCACACAGTTTAGTGGCCCTGGCACTGGGTTAACTGGTACTGCAACAAGTCTTAATATTGGTGGTAATGCCTCAACAGCTACAACAGCTACAACAGCCACTACTGCCACTACTGCCACTACTGCAACAAATTTGGGTGGTGGATTGGCTGGGTACTTGCCCTATCAAACATCTGCAAACACAACAACATTTTTAAGTCCAAGCACAAATGGTTATTATTTAACACTATCAAGTGGATTGCCATCTTGGACTGCTTTGCCATCAAATGTATCTTCTTTTAGTGCAGGGACTACAGGATTTACTCCCTCAACTGCAACTACTGGAGCAGTCACATTATCAGGAACCTTATCAATCACAAATGGTGGAACAGGCAACACAACAGGCCAAGCAACAAGTGTAGCTAATGCTTTAACATTTAATAATAGTGGTTCTGGAGTAGTATCTGGCTCTACTTACAATGGTTCTTCTGCTACAACAGTTTCATATAACTCAATTGGTGCATCACCATTAATAGGATCTACTAGCCTTACAACTTTAGGCACAGTCACAACAGGCACATGGAATGCCTCATTGATTGGTTTGGCTTATGGTGGAACAAATGCTAATTTAACTGCCAATGCTGGTGGAATTGTGTATTCTGGTGCATCTGCTTTGGCAATTAGCATAGCAGGGACAACAGGACAGTATTTAACATCTAATGGAACTGGAGCACCTACTTGGTCTACTCCAAGTGCTTCAGTTACTATTTCAGATCAAACAGTCAGTTCTAGCACTTTTTACCCTGCATTTTTATCTGCTACAAGTGGTACAACTGGAACAATTGACACAAGTTCTACAAAACTACAATATGTGCCAAGTACAGGAACATTCACAGCTACTGTATTAAATGCAGGAAACCATGTAGCTACAGGCTCCACAACTGGATCTGCTAATACTGGTGCTTTTAGTTATGGAACCCTTGGATATTCTGATACCAATATTTTGGCATCATTTCAATCTAGTGTTAATGCCTATAACCAGATGGTGCTACAAAACACTAGCTCTGGAGCTACAGCATCTACAAACTTTAATGTATCCAACAATAATGCCACAGCTACCACAAATTTTGGTGAGTTTGGTATTAACTCATCTGGTTTTACAGGAACAGGAGCATTTAGCACTGCAGGATATGTTTATTTAGCATCTGCATCAACAGATTTAGCTATTGGAACTTATGGTTCTAACTCTATTCATTTTGTTACAAACAGTAGTGCAACAGATGCAATAACTATAAATACAAGCAATGCAGTAGCTTTTAATGGATCTTATGGAACATCTGGGTATTTATTGCAATCAAATGGTTCAGGTTCTGCTCCAACTTGGGTATCCACACCAAGTGGGACAACAATAACAGATGACACCACAACAAATGCTACAAGGTATCCTTTATTTTCTTCTGTTACATCTGGCACTTTATCAACTGCTTATACTTCTTCTACTGAGTTTCAATATAACCCAAATTCAGGTACTTTAACCACAAAAGCACTTGTTACAACTGGTGGAACAATAGACGGAACAGTAATAGGTGGTACTACACCATCTACAGGTACGTTTACTACTATTACAGGACAGACTGCTAATTTAAAAGGTACTGGCGAGAATTTTTTAATTAACTCAAATTCTTTTAGTAGCACTGGTTGGTCAAGCACAATTACAAGAGTAACTGGAATTACTGACCCTTTTGGCGGTACAAATGCAACTCAATTACAATTTGCATCACAATATCAATCTTTACAAGCAACTGCTTATAACATAGTTGCAGGAATTACATATACATTAAGTATTTGGGTTCAAGTTGCTAGTGGCACAAGAACATTTTACGTTAGATCACTTAAAGACGCATCTAGCTTTGGAACTATTGTTGCTACTACAACATGGACAAGATATAGTCTTACATTTACACCAAGTTCTGCTCAATCGGGATTAGGTATTGCAGTTTTAGAAGACGACAATGCTTCTGGATTTGTAAATACAAATATTTATGGCGCACAACTAGAATTAGGTTCTGTAGCTAACACTTATGTTCCAACCACATCAACTGCAATTTATGGAACTCCAACATTAAACTTTTCTGCTACTGGCGCATCTATTGGTTTACAAAACGATGGTTCTTTGTTTGTACAACCCGCAGGAACAGGAGCACTACAAGCCCAACAGACTACATCTACTGCTACAGGAGGAAATGCTAGAGGTGCTAATGCGGTGGATTGGCAGACAAGTAGAAGTGCTGCGACAATGGTTGCATCTGCTCAATCAATAATTGCTGGTGGACAGAATAATACTGCAAGTGGTACTGCATCTTCTGCTTTGGGTGGGTATACAAATTTAGTAAATGCCAATTATTCAACTGCTGTGGGGGGTTCTTATGGAACAACTAGAGGAGTTATTGGATTAGTTTCCATACCAGCATCAAATCAGCCATTAAACGTAACAACAGCTGGTTCAACCCAATCATCTATATTAGTAGTTGCAACCCAAACGACTAATGCAACTGCTACGCCATTAACAAGCAATACTTCCGTTGCCAGTGCCACAAACCAACTTGTATTGCCAAATGGTCAATCTAGTACAGTTGCTGTTTATACATATAGAATTTTAATATCTGCTCATAACACAGGAACAACAGACTCAGCTGGTTGGCAAATATTAGGAGTTATTTCTAGGGGTTCTTCTGCTTCAACAACTGCTTTGGTTGGAACGCCAACTGTAACTTTATTAGGAGCAACATCTGGAGCTATATCAGCAGGATGGGGTATAGTTGGTGCTGTAACAGTAGTTGCTGACACAACTAATGGGGCTTTACAAGTTAAGGTTACAGGAGTTGCTAGTACAACAATAAATTGGTCTGCAACAATACAAACAAACGAATTGGGTTATTAAAATGGCATTACAACTTAATCTTGCAAATACACAATTTGGAATATCAGCTCCACAATCCTATGCTCATATTACAAATTATTATGGTAATAAAGATAATTTGGAGGTTAGAGTACAAATTTACTATAACCAATTGGCTAGAGAATCAAATATGCAAGTTTTGGCAGAAAATTGTCATAATATATCAATTTCAGAAATAGCAGGAAAGGGTGATTTGCTCCCTGCAATCTATGAAGTGTTAAAAACAATGAGCCAATACCAAGGCGCAACGGACGTATAACATGGCTATTAATGAAAATGCAGTAACTGATACGCTAACCCCTACAACAGGAACGTTAAATGTTGGGGGAAATGAATCTATTACAGGTTCATTTAATTCAGTAAACACATTTGGATTTAAAAATAGATTTATTAATGGTAAATTTCAAATATCTCAAAGAGGAACTTCGGGAACTTCGGGAAGTGGAGTTCCAACAACAACAGCAACATATCCCTCTTTGGATCGTTGGTTTGCTTATGGAACTGGGGCGACTGTAACTGTTGCACAAGTTTCGGGGGCTGGAAATAATCAAAATTTAATTCAATTAACTGGCGCTGGATCTGTTACTGGCGCTGGAATCGGTCAAAGAATAGAATCTTTTAATTGTTACGATCTAGCTGGTCAAACGGTAACTTTATCAGCAAATATAGCAAATAGTTTATTAACAACAGTAACATGGACTGCTTATTATGCTAGTTCTACAGACGTTTGGACTTCTTCAACTCAAATAGCTACTGGAACATTTACAGTATCTTCTACTTTAACTAACTATTCAACTCAAATAAGTATTCCAAGTGCGGCTACAACTGGGCTACAAATTATATTTAGTGTAGGCGCACAAACAAGTGGAACATTTCAAATTGGTAATGCTCAATTAGAATTAGGTTCTCTTGCCACTTCTTTTGATCAGCGTTCTTATGGTACTGAGTTAGGATTGTGTCAAAGATATTTTTACACAGAATCTGTCCTTCCGCCATCTAGTTTTGATGGTTGGAATGTATATCTTGGAGGTTCTTTCTCACTTAGACCTAGTAAATTTATACCCACAATGAGAACAGCACCGTCAGTAACCTTTTCAAATACAAGTACTTTTCAATACTATAACGGTTCTTTTAATAACATTACTCCAGTAGTTTATGCAACAAGTCCTAATTTAATTGCAATATATATTGCTGTTCAAGTTCTTCCAGGAACTTTAGTTCAACTTTCTAGTGGCACTTGTAATCTTCTTGCATCTGCGGAGTTATAAAATATGTATAAATTAATTCACGGTATTTTAACAAATACAATGGCTAAAGGTGTATTGCAAATTGTTAATAATGCTTTTATTCCATTTGATCCTGCCAACACAGACTATCAACAATTTAAAAAAGACATAAGTCAAGGTGTAGCATTAAATGATCCTGATGAAAATTTAATGTCTTCTGAAGCAATAACAACTTTTTTAGGTACTTTACCATGAACTACAAATGGGAAATATCAGAATTAAGTGGTGAAAATGAAATAATCACCCATGCCAAATACCATTTAACTTTGTCTGATGGTGAAACCACAGTTGAAACTGAGGGAAATTGGCATTTTAAAGATCCACAAAATAATGTTCCATTTGCTCAAGTGACAGAGGAAATGGTGGCTGAGTGGATTGAAAATGAGGCTATCAAAGATGGTGTTTGTGTAATAAAATCTAGGTTAGAGGAACAATTGGCGCTTTTGCAAAAGTCGAAATCTATTGTCCCCCCTTGGAAACCACAAGTTTTTACTCCCAATATATAAGGTGACCCATGACCCAGGCCATTGACATCATTTCTAGGGCATTAAAAGATATTGGAGCTTTGGAAGCTGGGGAGACACCTACGCCCGAAGCAGCGCAAGATGCCTTTGATATGCTTCAGGATATGTTAGATCAATGGTCTAACGAAGACATGATGGTGTTCTATAAGAACGAGATCATTTTCCCCGTAGTTTCTGGGCAAACACAATACACCATTGGGCCTGGCGGTCAAATTGGCGCTAATTTTACGGGTAGCATTACAAATAACATTTTGACAATCACATCCATCCAAAGCGGTGGTATATCGATTGGTCAAACATTAAGTGGCACAGGAATTACATCTGGCACGACAATTACCCAAATGTTAACTGGCGCAGGCAATAACGTAAACGAAGCAGGCACTTACTTGCTTAATACCTATTATGCTTCGCCAATAACAAGCAGATCAATAAAGTCTTATTATCAGCGCCCACTCAGGCTAAATTCCTGTTTTGTCAGGATTAACACTTATTCCAACGGTCAACCCATCACAAACGGTGGTCTAGACTATCCTGTTTCGGTGCTAAATATTGAGCAGTACGAGATGATTGGCCTTAAAACGTTGAACGGGCCTTGGCCTAAAGCGATTTATTACGAGCCAACTGAGACTTTAGGCAATATTTATGTGTGGCCCAACCCAAGTCAGGGCGAAATGCACATATTTGTGGATCAATTATTTCAACAATTCACCACAATAAACGACAACATTAATCTGCCACAAGGCTATAACATGGCTTTGAGATGGTGTCTGGCAGAGCGTTTAATGCCTATGTACGGCAAGGCATCGCCAGTACAAATTGCTATGATCCAAAAGTTCGCAGCGCAGTCTAAATCTACTGTCAAGCGCACAAACATGAACCCTGCAATCGTTTCTACCTACGCTGATTCTTTGTTGGTTGGAAGACAGAAGGATGCCGGGTGGATCTTGAGCGGTGGTTTCTTCCGCTGATTCTTTAGGTTGACAGATTAATTAGAATGGTATATGATTAAATCTTTAAAAGGAGTTAATCATGGACTTACAAGAGAAACGCAGAAAGAATAGAGAATATCAAAAGGCTTTTTACGAAAGAAGAAAAAACGGAGAAGGCCCAAGAGATCCAGGAAGACCTAAAAATACACCAGAAGTGTTATGGTCTAAGGTAGATAAAAAAAGTGAAGATGAATGTTGGAATTGGTTAGGAGTTAAGAATAAGCAAGGATATGGCAGAACTACGATAAATGAATATCAGTATTATGCGCATAGAGTTATTTTTAACTTGGCTAACCCAGGATTAATTAATTTGCAAGCACCTAAAAGTTCAGATGAAATTGGATTTTTAATGCACAGTTGCGATAATCCATCTTGTTGTAATCCAAAACATTTGAAGGTTTGTACTCATGCTGAAAACATGGCTGACAAAGCTGAAAAAGGTAGATGCCCTAGTTACAAAGGTGATAAAGGGCCAAGATGTAAACTAACAATGGTTCAAGCAAGACAAGCAAGAGAATTAAAAAAGAACGGTATGAGCACAAGAGAATTAGCCAAACAATTCGGAATAAGTCTGCCAAGCATGAAAACTTTGCTTGCTGGTAAGTCTTATAAGGAGGAATAATGGCAGACTTTGGCTTTGTTGGCCCATCCTATTCAGCCCCATCTATATACCAAGATGCTCAAGAGTGCATAAATTGGAGGCCAGAGGTCGATCCTTTAAAAGCCCCAGGCACTCGGGGTGTGGTCGCTTTGTATCCAACGCCAGGTCTAACATCTGTTGTAGCGTTTCAAAACCAAGCGCCTATTCGTGGGATGCGTACTTTGTCAGGCAGTACCCAATTAATTGCGGTTTGCGGACAATACGTTTATTCGCTGACAAGCACATTTATTCCTACAATGATTGGGCAACTTAACTCTACTACGGGGCAAGTTGGAATCACGGACAACGGCACTTACGTTTATATTACTGACGGCACTTATCGGTATTCTTGGAGAATCTCTAGCCCCTCAACTGCGGTATTTACAGGCACAATTTCTGGGACTACGCTTACAGTAACTGCGGTTAAAAACGGAACGATTGGGGTGTCTCAGTCGCTTTTTGGCGTTGGAATAGCACAGGAAACCGTTATCACAGGACTAGGAACTGGATCGGGTGGCGTTGGTACATACACTATTAATATCAGTCAAACCGTTTCTACTGCTGAGACAATGAACTCGACTGCGGTCGCTGCGGTGTTTACTGGGACAATTTCGGCTACCACTTTAAGCGTAACTGCGGTGGCTAGTGGTACGTTATATTTAGGCCAGACAGTCCAAGGATCTGGAGTCACATCTAGCACAGTTATTACCGCACTTGGCAATAATATTGTTCTCAGTCAGTCAATTGTTTCTGGCGGTACAGGATACGCAGTAAACGATCAGGTCACGGTTGTGGGCGGTGTTTACGGATCTACGCCACAAGTTTATACCGTATCTTCTGTAACGTCTGGTGTTGTAACTGGGTTGACAGTTTATTCTCAAGGATCATATACAACCCAACCAATTAATAACGTATCGACTACAACAACAGGGTCAGGTACTGGGTTAACCTTAACGTTGACCTTTGGTACAGGAGCTGGTGGAACGGGTAGCTATAAGGTCAGCCCAAGCCAGACTGAGGCCACATCTGAAACCATGTATGCGCTTAACTTTAGCGTATTGCCAAGCTCAGACGGTGCGTTTACGGGCGCAGATATTGTGGACATTGTGGACAATTATTTTGTCTATAACAACCCAGGCACTCAGCAATGGGCAGCATCTGGGATACTCAGTCCCATCACCCCAGCATTGTCTTACGGAAACAAAGACGGTGCGCCTGATAACCTAGTCTCGATTATTGTTGATCACAGAGAAGTTTATTTAATGGGTGAGGAATCATCCGAGGTTTGGGTGGATGCTGGTACATTCCCGTTCCCATTCCAAAGAATCCCTGGAACTTCTACCCAGCACGGAATTGTGGCTAAATTTAGCGTTGCCAGACTTGGTAATTCTTTTGCTTACCTTAGCCGTAATATTCGGGGTCAAGCTCAGATTATGATGATGAACGGGTATATTCCTCAGAGAATATCCACCCATGCGGTAGAGAATACTTTAGTCAATCAATACGTTCAAGATGCCGTAGCGTTTACTTATCAACTAGAAGGGCACGAGGTTTATGTAATCTCTTTCCCAACAATCGATATTACTTGGGCGTATGATTTCACAACAAGTATGTGGCACAAGTGGCTTTGGTGCGATAACACCAATACTTACCACAGATGTAGAGCGAATTGTTCTGCCGTATTCCAAAACATGGTGTTGGTTGGAGACTGGCAAAACGGTCAAATCTATGAACTAGATCCCAATAACTATACGGATAACGGACAAAATATCCGCAGACTTAGGCGTGCACCACATTTGGTCACGGACTTACAACGCCAATTCTTTGACGAATTCCAGATTCAATTTCAACCTGGTGTCGGAACAACTGGCGTGTCCCTACCCACAGATGTCACCAAAACCACAACTTATCCACAGGCTATGCTGAGATGGTCAAATGATGGTGGATCTACTTGGTCACGGGAATATTGGGTCACAATTGGTCAAGAAGGTAAATACAAGAATCGTGCCATTTGGAGAAGAATGGGTACGGCAAGGGATAGGGTTTACGAGGTCGTTGTGACTGATCCTGTCAATGCTGTAATCATTTCTGCCAATCTGAAGGCATCGGAGGGTGAAAATTGAGTAATCAAGTCACCCAAGGCATACCCCAAGCGCCTGTGCTTGATCCGCAGACAAATAGGCTTAGTCGGCCTTGGATGCAGTATTTTTTGAACTTTCTGAACTTTACGAGCGCCCCAACTGCGACACAGGGAAATGCTACGTTACCAGCAAAGCCTGCTGGGTTCATGATTGTCACGGTCCAAGGTAAACAGTACAAAGTCCCCTATTACAATAATTAATATGAACCACGCAGATATTTTTAATCAGTTAAATGGGCAAATTGCTTGCGATTTAGGCATAGTCCATCATTTTTCTGATGGTTTATATTCCAAACAAATGACAATTCCCAAAGGATTTATGGCAGGGATGCACGCCCATGAATATAGTCATTTGAGTATTTTGGCTAAAGGGGTCGTAATTGTCAGGACTGATGATGGTCAAAAATCATATAGCGCACCAGCGTGTATAGAGATAAAATCTGGTATACATCATTCTGTTGAAGCGCTTGAAGATTCTGTATGGTTTTGTATTCATGCCACAGACGTGAAAGATCCGTCCAAGGTGGATGAAGTTTTAATTCAAAGGGGATAATTATGCCAATAGGATGGGCAATTGGAGGAAGCGCTGTAGCTGGTTTGCTTGGGGCAAATATGACTGCAAATGCTGCAACTAACGCAGCGAATCAACAGGCGCAAGCTGCTGCTAACGCACAAGCACTTCAGCAACAAGAATTCAACACCATTAACCAACAACAAGCTCCCCAAAGAGCTACTGGTTATAACGCCCTAAATCAAATTGGTGCTTTAGGATCTGGCACATATCAACAATTTGATGCTAATGGTAATCCTATTGGAACTGCTCAAGGATCTGGTTATTTAACCCGTCAGTTTGGGGATCAGGACTTAAACGCAAATCTAGCTCCCAATTACGCTTTTCAGTTACAACAAGGCCAAGGTGCTACAAACGCATTAAATAATGTAAATGGTGGTGGTGGAAACGCTGCTCAAGGTTTACAGCAATTCACACAAAACTTTGCAGGCAATGCTTATCAACAAGCGTTTAATAATTTTAATAACCAAAGATCAAACATTTACAACACATTGGCAGGTATTGCAGGAATTGGTCAAACTGGTCAAAACGCAGTTAATGCTGCGGGAACTAATGCCACAAACGCAATGGGTCAATTAGGTGTTGGCGCAGCAGGGGCATTAGGACAAGGACAAGTTAACGCTGCACAGGCTTATGGCGGTGCTCTTAACAGTATTGGAAACAACGTGGCTTTGTATTCTTTGTTAAATCAAAACCCAAGCGTTGCAGCGCCCAATGGATATAACCCCAACACAGTTCTTGGTATGTCCAATGGCACTCAAGCATAAGGATTAATATGGCAGGATTTAATTTCAACCCGATAACTGTACAACCTCAAGCGCAAACCTCGCTTGGGGATATGCTCAATGTTGCCCGTAATGCTCAGGCTTATCAACAAGCCCAGCAGTTAAATCCTTTGCAATTACAACAAGCTCAGTTAGCCAATCAGATTTCACAACAAAATTATCAACAAGCGCAACAATTAAACCCTTTAATTATTGAAAAAGCTGAAGCAGAAGCTAGTAAATCTGGTATAGAAGCCAAGCAATCTAAAAGAAATTATCTTGTTTCTGGTGAAGATTACGCTAGGAGAATGATTAATGCGTTACCAGAAATTAAAGATTTTGTGGATAAAACTGGTGAAGTAAATCAAAATGCTTTAAAAAAATCTTTAGATATTGTTCGTAAAAGTAGTGAAGCTGTTGGACTTGAAAAGCATCCATCTAATTTTTTAGGACAATTAGAAGATGCTGTTGCAAAAAAAGATTACGATGCTTATCAACAAATTAAAGCATCTGCTCTTGGAAGCTCAGGAAAAGAAAGCGAACAATATCAAGCTAATTTACCTAGTTTTGCTGAAAATAAACTTGGTCAGCCAATATTGCAAAATAAAGCAACTGGAGAAATTAAAACTCCTAAAACTGCCAATGTTATGTTGCCTACAGCGGTGGGTGTTCAAAATTTTGGTGACTATCAAAAAGGTCTTACAGATAGAGTATCTTCTGGAATACAAATAGATAGCAGAATTAATGAAGCCGAAAATTTGATGAAACAGTTTAAGCCTGGAGCTGGGGCAAGAACTTATCAAAGCTTGGCTCAAAAACTTCAGGCAGTTGGCGCACCTCAAGAATTGGTTGACAAGGTTGCGGGTGGTGATTTGTCTGCTACTCAATCATTCAATAAGTTTATTGCTCAATCAATAACTTCAGGAATAGGGCAATTGGCAGATAAGCAGACTGCTGCCATGATGAATAATTATTTAGAAAATAATCCTGATGTAAGTACAGATCCAAGAGCTTTACAAAGATTCTTTGATTTTGCTCATAGACAAAACCAAATGAGTTATGACGAGCAACAGTTTTTACTTGATAAAACAAAGAGCAAATCATTAAATCCTGATACTCATCCTGCAGAAGCTCAACAAATGATCTTAGATAAATATGTAAGATCTAAAGAACAACCCAAAGAACAACCTCAAGAAAAACCTCAATCTAAATCTCAAGTTGCGCCTAAAAGTCATGGTAAAGTAGTAAAAACTGGTTCTTATAATGGAAAACCAGTTGTTCAATATGAAGACGGAACTGTGGAGTATAAATAATGCAAAACTTGTATGCTTCACTTGAAAGTAGATATGATTTGCCTGAAGGTACTTTGACCGCTATTCAAAATGCAGAAAATAGTGGAGATACTGCTGTAAGTCCCAAAGGTGCTAGAGGCAGATTTCAATTCATGCCATCTACTGCTGAAGCATACGGAGTAGATCCTAATGATCCAGTAAGTTCTGCAAGAGGTGCTGCTCAATATTTGGCAGATCTAACTAAGCAATATGATGGCAGTTTAAAAGCTGCTATTGCTCACTATAACGGTGGTACAAAAGCAGGGCAAGCCGTAGCCAAAGGTGAAGAACCACCAGCGGAAGAAACTAAAAAATATCTTACTAAAGTAAGTTCTGGTTTTAAAATTGATCCAAACCAAGTTAAATGGGATGATGAACAATCTACCCCATCTATTGACGTTTCTAAAGTTCAATGGAATGAAGAACCCAAAACTGCTCAAGCAAGTGATAAAGAATTATTTTTGCAAGGCGCTAAAAAGTCTTTAACTGATCTTGGTCAAGGCGCTAAATCTTTGTTAGATGTCCCTGCTCAATTTTTAGAAAAACAATTTAAAAATTCTGCTATTGCTAAATTTGGTCAAAAAATGGGTATGCCAACTGCTGAGGAATCCGCAGCTCAAACACAAAAGCAAATAGAAGAAGAAAGAAAAAAATCCCAAGCCATGATGGAAACTGTGCCAGGTATGGCGGGTTACGTTGGTGGAAATATTGGAACAACTTTATTGGGTGGAGCATTATTAAAAGGTGCTCAAATTGCTCCAGCTTTAGGTGAAGCATTGATTAACCCAACAACTTATAAAGCAGCTGCTGGAGTTGGTGCTTTACAAGGTGCTTTACAACCTACATTGCAAGACGAAAGCAAATTGTTCAATACTGGCGCAGGAGCTGTTGCTGGTGGACTTGGACTTGGTGCTGTAAATGCTTTGGGCAGAATAGCACAACCTATTCAGGAAACTATTGCGCCTCATGTAGAAAAAGCCGTACAAGTTTTAAGAAATGCAGGCGTACCATTAGATGCAGCTCAAGCAACTGGATCTGCTTTATTGACAAGAGCAAAAACAATATTGGACAGCAATCCTTTGACTGCGGGATTTGAGCAAAAATCTGCCGCTGAACAACAAAGTGCTTTTAATAAAGCGGTATTAAATACTATTGGATCACAAGAAAATGCTGCCACATCAAAAACAATGAGTGAAGCAAGTTCAAGAATCAATAAAGTATTTAAAGATGTATTACATAACAATAATGTTAATTTAGGCGATGATGTTGTTTCAAAAATAGCAACAATACAAGAAAAAGCCAACATTGCAGAGAAAAAACCAATTGCAAATCTTGCAAATAGGATATTTAAAACTGTTGATGAAAATGGTCAAATAAAAGGTCAAGATGCTTACGACATAAAGAAAGATTTAGATCTTTATGCTGGTAATACTCAAGACACAACTTTGTCTCATTATGCAAAACAATTAAGAAGCACCTTAATGGATGCTATTAATAATTCTTTACCTGAAGCAGACAAAAAAGCATTTGGAGAAGCAAGATCTCAATTTAGAAACATGAAAACAATTGAGTCTGCAATTGATAAAGAAGGAACAGGAAATATTAGCCCAGCAAGACTTTCTACTGTTCTTGGTAGCAAAGCAAACAGAGCAGCTTCCATATATGGTAAAGGTGACCAATCATTAGTTGAATTGGCACATTCTGGTAATTTATTACTAAGAGATAAAACACCAAATAGCGGAACAATTGCTAGAGGAGCTGCTCTATTGTTGCCAGGCGTAGCAAGTAGTGCATTAACAAGTGCTTATGGTGGTGATTTTGATACTGCTGCTGAAGCTGGATTGGCTGGAGTTGCAGCACCTTATTTGTTACAAAAAGCAATCAGAAATCCATATTTTGAACAAGGATTACAAAATACTACACTAAGAAGTATGCTAGAAATGCCTAAAAAATTAGGTGTTCAAAAATTGCCTGGCGCTTCTTTTAACCAATATTTGCAATCTTTACAAGGACAACAATGAGCGTAAATCTATCACCCATTGGTAACGGATTTCAATTCTTTACCACAACAGGCTTGCCACTTGCAGGCGGTCTAATATATACCTACCAAGCAGGGAGTACAACTTCCCTTGCGACATATTCTGACAATGCTGGGGTATATGCAAACACCAATCCTATCGTTTTAGGTACTGATGGCAGACCACAGACTGAAATCTGGCTAACTTATGGCTACAACTATAAGTTTGTGCTACAAGATTCTAGTTTTAACACCATACAAACATACGACAATCTTTACGGAATTGTAGGAACACAACCCAGTAGTGGCGCAACAATTCCTAGCGGACTGATTTCAATATGGTCGGGCGCAATTGGATCTATCCCTAGCGGATGGTATCTTTGTAATGGTCAAAACGGCACTCCTGATCTGCGTGATTCATTTATATTGGGAGCGGGTAACAGTTATTCAGTTGGTTCAACTGGTGGATCAAAAGATGCAATAGTTGTATCTCACACACATACCGCTTCGTCTACTTCCACAGTTACTGATCCACAACATGCTCACGTTGAGCAATATAACGGTTCTAATAGCTCGGGAACAGGCGCTGGTATATCAGATACTTCAGTATCTATTGGCGCAACTCAGGCCAATATCAGTACTGCTACAGCATCTACTGGAATTACTGTAGCAACATCCACAACTGTTAATACTGCTGGTGTAAGCGGTTCTGGCGCTAATATGCCTCCGTATTATGCACTTGCGTTCATTATGAAAGCATAATCATGGCTGATATTGATTTAGTCAAGTATGGTGCTCTTTGGCAACGGGTCGAAGAGTACGAAAAGAAATTTGATTCAATGGAACGCAAGATTGACAAACTTGAAGAATCTATTGATAAGCTAATTTCTATGGCTGACAAATCAAGAGGCGGGTTTTGGGTGGGAATGATGGTGGTATCAGGACTATCCAGTTTAGTTGGGTTTATGTCACATTATTTCACGCTTAAATAATGGATCCGTTTACATTAGCGATGATGGCTTTCTCCGCAGTAAAAAGCGGAATTGCTGCTTACAAGGAAATTAAATCCACAGGCGGTGAAGTTGTCCACATTGTTAATGAGCTGAGTGGGGCGCTTGGGTCTTTCTTTGACCACCAAGACAACGTTGTCAAACAGGCCGAGGAACGCAAAAAGAATCCTCCACGGGGTAAGTCAATACAATCTATTGCGCTAGAAAACGTACTGCAAAAGAAACAATTAGAACAGGCTGAGTACGATCTGAGGCAGATGTTAGTTTATGAATCACCGCCAGAGCTAGGTGCGGTTTGGACTGAGTTTAGTGCCGAGCGTGATAGGTTGATGAAGGAAAAAGCCAAACTTGATGTAAAGTTAAAAAAAAAGAAGAGGCTGACCAAAGAAGAAGATCGCAACAACTGGAGAGATGGCAGTTTAGAATTGCAGTCGGTATTGCGGTCTTGGTGGTATCCCTTGTCATTGCAGGCTTGATGTACGAAATCAATCAAGATTACAAAAGCCGTAAAAAAGAACAAGAGTGGGACATTGAGTTTAGAAAACATTATTTTGACGACACGACAATTGAGTGTGAACGTATTTTCAAAAAGACAGGCTATTGGCCTAAGTATTGTGCTTAAAGGATAGATATGAGCTGGTTAACAACAATTGAACAATTAGCCCCGACTGTGGCATCTTGCCTTGGCACTCCTGTGGCGGGTATGGCTGTTTCTGCCCTAGAGTCTGCTTTGGGTATGAAGTCTGAGGACATTCAAAAAAGCATTGAAGATAATAAACTAACTGCCGATCAAGTTGCATCTATACAACAAGCAGAAATTGCGCTTAAAGCCAAAGCACAGGAGCTAGGGTTAGATTTTGAGCAATTGGCAACTGAGGACAGAAAATCTGCCCGTGATTTACAACAAAACACTCATTCCATTATTCCACCCTTGTTGGCCTTATTGGTGACAGTCGGGTTTTTTGGAATATTAGTGGGTCTTATGATGGAAACATTTAAGACTTCAGATGCGTTATTATTGATGCTTGGGTCACTAGGTACTGCATGGACTGCTATCATGTCCTTTTACTTTGGATCTAGCGCAGGCTCACAAGCCAAAGATGCAATGCTCCATCAATCACAACCGACAAAATGAAAGAAAACTTTACCAAATCTTTACAAATGCTCTTGGTTCACGAGGGCGGGTACGTCAACGATCCCAAAGATCCAGGTGGAATGACTAACCTTGGAGTGACCAAAGCCGTGTACGAGAAGTATGTCGGTCACCCAGTTGACGAGGCGACTATGAGAGGGCTAACACATGAAGATGTTGCACCAATCTATAAGATGCTTTACTGGGATCACATACATGGTGACAATCTACCTAATGGGTTGGATTATGCTATGTTTGATTGTGCCGTTAATTCTGGTGTTAGCCGTAGCGTATCATTTCTTCAGAGAATATTATCGTTAAAGGCTGACGGTGTGATGGGGCCTGAAACCCTAGAGCAAGTCGGTAAAGCAAAGATTGACGAATTGATCAAACAATTTGACACAGAACGACAAAGGTTTTTAGAAGGTTTGGACACTTTTCCACATTTTGGGAAGGGTTGGACTGTAAGAATTTCACAAGTAACTACACAAGCATTGGAGATGGTATGAATTTTAAAATTGAAGGTAAAGAATACAAGTCACCCAAATCACACTATGTCGTGGTTCGTGAGCACGAAAAGAAAACAGAAAACGAGCTTCACAGACTAGAAGACAAGCTCAAAAAGCACGAGTCTTTGCCTTTAGAGAAAGCTCATCCATCTAAATAAGACTGTTTTTATAGTCTATATAGGTTTGGGGTACAGGCACACTATCAGGCCACAAATCGGCTTCTATGAGCCTGTAAACTGTTTTTAGGTGCGCTGTATCCCAAAGCCTTTCCCTCTCGCTTTTAGAATAAATAGACCCCTGATCAATGTCCATGTGGCAGATGTGGCAAAGCGCTGCAATCATATTATCGTCTGCTTTAATACTTTTACCTTTACCGTGTATTCCTTGATTTGAATGGGCAGCGACTATCGTCCCATCATCCGCACCACATAACTGGCAATGTAGGTAGCGACAATTGTAAAGTAGTTTGGAACTACGAATGTATGTTCTTTTTAAGTGGGACTTCATTTTCAGCGCACCAAGCGTATAACCATTCAATAAACTGACTGGCCTGTTCTTTCGTAAATTTACGGCTTTGTATCCCTAATTGGACGATCCTAGACCCATCTAAGCTCGGTACGACTTTACCGCCACTAAGCCCTGTTTCGTGTCCAAATTGGTCAATTAAAAAGCGTTTCCAAGACTCGGCATCCCATTTTGCGCCCATGTGCTTGGCAGCTTCCGCTATCTCACCAATTATTTCGTGATAAAGCCTATTTTGATCGTCTGATCTGGTTTCCGCATCAATATTGAGTACAAGGGTTTTCCCCGATTCAAGTGCCGTTTTCATTTTAGGCCACAAGTTTTTTATAAGAGTCGTGCCCTGTTCAACATTGATTAACTTGTATTGCATATTAAACAATCAATAAATTTAACATTCTGAGAGCGCTTTCTGGTGAATCCACCAGGCAAAACGGCCCACCTTTCCAGTTCTCAGCAAAGTGCTTTTGGTTTTCGTTAAACCCTTTTTTCCCGTATGCGGAGTTGGGATTCTTACATTCCATAAGAAGGGTTTTATTATTCATGCCAACCAAAAGATCACAGGGTTCGTCAAGGTAATAAACAGTCGCACCAACGGCCCTGAGAGCCTCCACAATCGCTTTTTCGTTATCGTCCCGCCTAGCTGCTCTTCTCATTCTTTTTTTCCTCTATTTGAGTTTTAACGTCTTTGGCTAGATTTTCCCAAAGTCTATTGTTTTGCATTTTCTGGCGCACTTGGTCACGGATATATTCCACCCAAGCTGGTTGCATGGCTAGGTGGGCGTAAAGCTCCACAATTTCCTCATAATGCTCGTCAAATTCGTCCATTAAGCCACCTTTTGTAAGATTCAGCTTCTTTTTTATCTTGCGAACGATCACGCTTAAGTTCATCAGCACGTTTAGGATACCTTGCACGTTCTAGGTGTTTAATAGGTACATCCCACTTTGGGACGGGTTGCCAGATTGTTTTAAACTCCACTTAAAATTCTCCATGCGGTTGCTGCACACAAAGGGACTTGTCCGTTTCCAATGGCTTTAAGTCTGTCCATTCTAGCGGCCACCCCATTAGCCACTCTACCCACGTCGGGTTCAATTGCCCACCAACTTGTGTCGCCAATCCGTCCCCACTTGTTTTGCTTGCTCCTTTCCGATTGTTGTTTCCGCATACTGTTGGAGTTGCCCATTTCACAGCTGTGATTAAGTTTATTTGATGTTTCTTGGTTGCTAGATTCTCCGCACTTCTCGGGCCTCTCTTGCCATCCCAAGCGTTTGGCGTGGGCCACAATCCAGATACGTTCTCGTCTATGATTTGCTCCGATGTCGGACGCAGATACAACTCCCCACCTACTGTCATACCCCATCTTGGTAAGATCTGCAAGGCATCGTTCAAGTCCTCTAAAAGTGAGCATTGGACTGTTCTCCACAAATGCGAATCTGGGTCGTACCTCCCCAATAATCCGTGCCATTTCTGTCCACATTCCTGATCGTTCTCCGTCAAGTCCGTCTCCTCCTCCTGCAATGGAGATGTCTTGGCATGGAAATCCTCCAGATACAACGTCAACAATTCCTCGCCAAGGCTTTCCGTCAAAGGTTTGTACGTCATTCCAAATCGGGAAAGGCGGGAGAAGACCGTCATTTTGTCTGGCGCACAGTACGCTTGCTGGGTAGGGTTCCCATTCAACGGCACAGACTGTTCGCCATCCGAGAAGTTTTCCCCCAAGTATTCCTCCACCAGCGCCTGCGAATAAAGCCAACTCATTCATACTCTCCCCACAGTTTTAATTTTATCTCTCAACCAATCAGGCATCGGGACTGCTTTGGCTTTTTCCTCGTCCAGTTTAACAAGGTAAGGATCACGCTTTTGAACCATTGTAGATATTTCTGGAATATCAGCTCCGTCCCATCTTTGTTGGTTTAAGTACACAAGGGGCGCAGGAATAAAAGCCCCGTTGTCTTTTCGCCATTGATCGGTCGTCTTCATCCACTCTACGTGTTTAATTATTTGTTCAGCACAACTATCACAGTAGTATTTATTCCATTTTTTCAAACATTCTGACTTTGCGCCCTTACGGACAGACTTAGGCCAAGCTGCCCAAAATTCTTCAAACTTCATTTTCTACTCCTGTAGGTATATCTCGCCATTCACCCTTTTGTGAAATGATCTTCTTTTCACCGTGTTCACA
>Ga0208867_1000112_pt1 | contig 25911 bp, 21 predicted proteins | sample CryBogCBE05Oct08_FD_185505 | JGI IMG/M metagenome (GOLD analysis project Ga0208867, IMG submission 185505) | Freshwater microbial communities from Crystal Bog, Wisconsin, USA - CBE05Oct08 (SPAdes) (version 2) | ecosystem: Environmental > Aquatic > Freshwater > Lake | place: Crystal Bog... | reverse complement strand
GCTTATCTGGCTTTTGGGTAATGATTGATTTTTTAATAGAATTGAGTATTGGTTTAATATATGCTTGGAAAGTAGGAAGTTTAGAATGGGAATAGATAATTAAAATTATATATTTTTTTAATTGAATAAAAAGTAATATAATATTTCCAAATTAGTATTTAATTTTATATTTTTGTTTCTTTTGATTAAAATATTTTTAATACTTATATTTTAACTTTAGAGTTTTTAATACAATTGTTAATAATTATAGTTTTATATGCTTTAAATGATTGTGTTTATTAATTTTTATAGATATTATTTATGCATTTTATTTTCAAGAAATTTATTATTTTCAAATCTTTTATTTTTAAGTTTGAATATAATAAAGGAATTGGAAATATCAGTTATTAATTCAATTGATTTTTATAATTTTAGTTAAATAATAAATTGTAATCAAATCCAAAATTTTTTTTCAATTGATTAAAAAGAAATTTATATAAACTAATTAATACAAATTTTAGAAATTGTAAGAAACATTATTACTAATCGATGTTCTTGTTTTTTAATTAATAGAGAATTAAATTTATTTATATTTTTAGTTTTTACGTTATTAATAAAATTTTTATCAATTGATAAAAATTTCACCTTTAACAGAATTTTTGTCGAAATTTTTTATTTTAATAATTGAATTTAGTATTTTTTTAAGTATTATTCTTTTTTAAAAACTAATAAAATTTAATATTTTAGAGTACAATTTAATTATTTTGTTTTTAACCAAGTTTATAAGTTTTATTATAACTTGTTATTTTTATTATTTATTTTTCCGTTATAATTATTCTATTATTTAATTTTATTATTTTTTTAGATATATAATAAAGAAAATAGCTCAATTGGTTAGAGTATTTACCTGTCAGGTGAAAGGTTATGAGTTCAAATCTCATTTTTCTCGATAAATAAAACTAATGATAATCACTTTATATAGTACAATTTTAATAATTTTTTTATTTAATTTTTATTCTTTTGCTGATGCTTCATCCAGTTGGCAAATAGGCTTTCAAGATCCAGCAACTCCTTACATGGAAGGCATATTAAATTTTCATAATATTATTATGTTTTTTATTGTAGCTATTGTAATCTTTACTTCTTGGTTATTGTTTAGATGTTTAACATTATATAATAAAGAATTTCATCCAATTCCCGAAAAATTTACTCATTCAACCATATTAGAAGTTATTTGGACTATTCTACCAGCATTTATATTAATGATTATTGCAATTCCATCTTTTGCCTTATTATACTCATTAGATGAAATTATTAATCCTTCTATGACTTTAAAAGTAATTGGACATCAATGGTATTGGAGTTATGAATATTCTGATTTAAATAATCCAGATAAATCTTTTAATTTTGATTCTTATATGAAATCAGAAGAAGATTTAACTTTAGGAAACTTTCGACTTCTAGAAGTTGATAATAGAATTGTTTTACCAACTCAAATTCATATACGATTGTTAGTTACCGCAGCTGACGTTTTACATAGTTGGGCAGTTCCTTCTTTAGGTATAAAAGTAGATGCCTGTCCAGGTCGTTTAAATCAAGTTTTTCTTTTTTTAAAAAGAGAAGGAGTTTTTTATGGACAATGTAGTGAAATTTGTGGAATTAATCATGGATTTATGCCAATTGTAGTACAGGGTGTACAAATAGATTCTTTTTTGTCATATTTAAATTTTTAAAATATAAAAATATTAAAAAATGCCTCAATTTGATAAATTAAATTTTATTAACCAAATATTTTGGACCTTTTTGTTTTTTATTAGTTTCTATTTTATATTAGTTGGAAATTATCTACCTTTTTTTAGTAAGATATTAAAAACTAGAACAAAAATTTTTTATATTGAAATTTATAATAGAGAAATCGATAAAATAATTTACAAAAATTTAAATGATTCTTTATTATATAATAATTTAGATTTATAATTAAAGTTGTTAGATGATGTTAATAAAAAAAGTATAAAAATATCTATTTTTATAACAAATAAATATCTTTGGTTTTAGTTATTTATAAAGATCAATTTTTTGAGATAATAATTTGTATATTTTAGTAATAAAAACTTGACTTGAATTAGCCATATTTTTTTAATAGATATTTATCATTTTTAATTCAATTTTATTTAGTAATTATATTTTTTATAAAAAATAGTTCGTTTATTGTGTATTTATAAGTAGAACATACTATCAATTTTTAAGTTAAAAAATTTAATTTTAAGTATAATTTAATAGTTAAACACATTTTTAAAAAAAATTTAAAATATAATATTTATTTATAGTTTTGGAATTTAAAATGTGTTCAATGGGTTTGTAACTTAGTTGGTCAGAGTAATCGGCTTTTAACCGGAAGGTCGTGAGTTCAAATCTCACCAAACCCACTACTAAAAATAAATGAATAAAAAATATAAAAATAATATAACACAAAAACATCCTTTTCATTTAGTAGATTCTAGTCCTTGGCCATTAGTAGCTTCATTAGGTGCCTTATTTATTACTTTTGGTGGTGTAATGTATATGCATTTGTATAAAAATGGTTTATTTTTATTTTTTATTGGTCTTCTTGTACTTATATATGTTATGTATTGTTGGTGGAGAGATATTGTTAGAGAAGGAAGTTTTGAAGGTCAACATACTCAAATAGTACAACATGGTTTACGTATGGGAATGATACTATTTATCATTTCAGAAATTATGTTTTTTTTTGCTTTTTTTTGGGCATTTTTTCATTCTAGTTTATCACCAGTACCAGCAATTGGTGGGGTTTGGCCACCTATGGGAATTGAAATTTTAAATCCATGGGAAATACCACTTTTAAATACTATATTGTTATTGAGCTCAGGTGCAACTGTTACTTGGGCACATCATGCAATTGTAGCAGGTGATAGAAAACAAAGTATTCTAGGGTTAATTTCCACAATAATTTTTGCAATTATTTTTACTTGTTTTCAAGTAGTAGAATACTTAAATGCTAAATTTTTTATTTCTGATAGTGTTTATGGTTCTACTTTTTATTTAACTACTGGATTTCATGGATTTCATGTTTTTATTGGAACTTGTTTTTTAATAGTATGTTTAATTAGATTATATAATCATCATTTTACCAGAGAACATCATTTTGGTTTCGAAGCTGCTGCATGGTATTGGCATTTTGTTGATGTTGTATGGTTATTTTTATTTATTACTATTTATTGGTGGGGATCTTAATTTAATATGAAATCTTTAGTATCTATAGATTATAAAAATAGAAAATTATTTTCTGTTAATGAAATAAAATTTAAAGTAGAAAAATTATTAAAACAAAATAATTTAATTTTAAAATTTCAAAAGTGGGATTTATTATTACAAGACGAATTTAAATTAAATAATTTTAAAGTTAGATTGAAAAATCGTTGTATTATCTCAGGAAGAGGTTCATCTATAAGTCGAATTTACAGTATTTCTAGAATACAATTTCGAGAATTAGGTAGGGATGGTTCAATTACAGGTTTAATGAAATCTTCTTGGTAATTTAATAATAAGTTTTTAAAATTAAAAATTAATGAATAACAAATATAAAGTAATTTTTAACTACATAAATTGTTTAAAATTTTTTATACCTTTAATAAATATAAAAATATTTATTAACGAAATTATAATAATCATTTTACCAAAATATATATTACAAGTAAGTATGTTTTTAAAATTACATACTTATACTCAAGCTAAAATTTTAACTTCTATTTCTGCTGTAGATTATCCTGAATGTGAAAAACGATTTGAAATATCTTATGAATTTTTAAGTATAATTTACAATCAACGATTGCGAATTAAATCTTATGTGGATGAGTTTTCTTTTTTAACATCAATTGTTGAATTATTTCCATCTGCTAATTGGTGGGAACGAGAAATATGGGACATGTTTGGAGTTTTATTTTTAAATCATCCTGATTTGAGAAGAATTTTAACTGATTATGGATTTGCAGGATACCCATTAAGAAAATGTTTTCCTTTAACTGGTTATGTTGAAGTTCGATATAATGAAAATTATAAACGAGTTGTTTGTGAACCTTTAAAACAATTACCTCAAGAATTTAGAAATTTTAAATTTAGTACTCCATGGATAAATAATTTTAATTAAGTTTTAATATTTTATTTACTTTAATTTTTTATAAATTTAAAAAATTTAGATAATATTATGTAATAATCTTTAAATTGCGATTATAATTAAATAATAAAAATTAATTTATAGTTATATATTAAAATAAAAATGTTTTTTAGTCCTTTAGAACAATTTCAAATATATCCTTTAATTTCTTTACAATTAGGAATTTTAGATTTTTCTTTTACCAACAGTTCTTTCATTATTGGTTTTGGTATTTTTAGTTGTTTATTTTGTTTAGATATTATTTTATTTTCAAATAAACAAATTTATATTGTACCAAAATCTTGGCAATTATTAATTGAAAGTTTATATTTAGCTTTAGTTTCTATGTTAATAGACAATATAGGAGAAAAAGGTCAAAAATTTTTTCCTTTTATTTTTACTTTATTTCTTTTTATTTTTATTTCAAATTTAATTGGTTTAGTACCTTATAGTTTTACAATTACTAGTCATCTAATTGTTACTTTTTCATTAGCTTTAATGATATTTATTGGAGTTAATATTATTTGTGTAAAAGAACATGGTATAAATTTATTGTCTTTATTTTTACCAAAAGGAACTTCTTTAGCTTTAGCATTTATTTTAGTTCCAATTGAAATAGTATCATATATTTTTAAACCTTTAAGTTTATCAGTTCGATTATTTGCTAATATGATGGCTGGTCATATATTATTAAAAGTTATAGGAGGTTTTGGTTGGACAATGATGACTGCAGGAGGAATTTTTTTTTTATCTCATTTTATTCCTTTATGTATAATTGTAGTTTTATTTGGATTAGAGCTAGGTGTAGGTATTATTCAAACTTACGTATTTACATTATTAACTTGTATTTATTTAAATGATGCTATTAACTTACATTAACAATTTATAAAATAATTTAGTATTTATTTTTTTAAGAAAAATTTGCCAGAGTGGTGAAATTGGTAAACACGTTAGATTTAGGATTTAATTCTGTTTAGGGATTAAGGGTTCAAGTCCCTTCTTTGGTATTAAAAAATAATGACAACTTTTAATCAATTATTTACAAATCCACGTAAAAAAAAAAAAAAAATTAATAAAACTCCTGCTTTGCAAAAATGTCCGCAAAAAAAAGGAATTTGTGCTAAAGTTTTTATTAGAACACCAAAAAAACCTAATTCAGCTAAAAGAAAATTAGCTAAAATTAAATTAACAAATAGATTAAAAGTATTTGCATATATACCAGGTGAAGGTCATAATTTAAAAACATATTGTGCTGTTTTAATGAGAGGTGGTAGAGTAAAAGATTTACCAGGTATAAAATATCATTTAATAAGAGGAAAATTAGACTTTTTAGGTTTAAAAGATAGAAAAACTAGTCGTTCAAAATATGGAACTAAAATAAAAAAATTACGAATTTTTAGACGTTAATAATGTTATTAAATAACAATAAAAAAAAAATTATTATTAATAAATTTATTAATTTATTAATGGTTAATGGCAAAAAATATCAAGCAGAAAAAATTTTTTTTGATTTATTAAAATTAATAAAAAGTAAATACAATAAATCATATGCAATATTAATTTTCAAAGCTTTGAAAATTATTTCACCTTTAGTTATTGTTCGATCTATTCGTATAAAAGGTAGAACTTTTCAAGTTCCTATACCTTTAAGTGAGTTTAAACAGTTGAATACGGGAATGAAATGGTTAGTTAAAAAATGTAAATCAGAAAAAACATTAAAAAACAATCCTTTAAGTTTTATTTTATTACAACAAATTAATTTAATTTTTAAAAAAAAAGGAGAATTAATAAAAAAAAAGATTGAACTTCATAAATTAGCACAAACAAATCGTCTTTTTGCTAATTATCGATGGTTTTAATATAATAAAAAAATGATAATAAATAAATATTTAATTTTAAATTTTACTATATTTATTATAGGATTTTTTGGAATTTTAATAAATAGAAAAAATGTTTTAATAATATTAATGACACTTGAATTAATATTATTATCTATAAATATGAATTTTATTGTTTTTTCTGTTTATTTAGATGATCTTACTGGTCAATTATTTGCTTTATTTGTTTTAACTGTTGCAGCAGCAGAATCTGCAACAGGTCTTGCTTTATTAGTTTCTTATTATCGTGTTCGTGGAAATATAAGTATTGAACATGATCAAATTTTAAGAGGTTAATTTAATTGTATTAACTGACAATTTATATTTATAATGTAATATTACAAAAATGGGGTAGTAACTCAATTGGTAGAGTATATGCTTTGCACGTATGAGGTTATGGGTTCAAGTCCCATCTTCTCCATTCTAAGATAAATTATTTTAATAAAATTAATTATTATAAAAAATTTATTATGATAGTACAAGCAGCTAAATTTATTGGAGCTGGTCTTACTTGTATAGGCCTAGCTGGAGCTGGAGTAGGTATTGGTAATGTATTTAGTGCGTTATTAATAGGTACTTCTAGAAATCCTTCATTAAAAGATGAATTATTCAGAATTGCTATTTTAGGATTTGCATTAACTGAAGCAATTGCATTATTTGCTTTAATGATGGGGTTTTTAATTCTTTTTGCTCTTTAAAATTATTAAATAAAAGTTAGGTTAGTTTTTAAAAAAATTATTTTTTTTTATTAAGGTATGTATATTGAATAAAATTATCTGGATAGCTCAGTTGGTTAGAGCAGAGGACTGAAAATTCTTGTGTCGGTGGTTCAAGTCCACTTCTAGATAATAAAAATTTTTTAGGTTAAATAACATAATGGTAATGTAAAAGATTGCAAATCTTTTAATGTGGGTTCAATTCCCTCTTTAACCTTGTATTATATAAGGAAATAGTTCAATTGGTAGAACAGTAAATTCCAAATTTATTGGTTGTAGGTTCAATTCCTACTTTCCTTGTTACATAATATGCGGATATAATATTAATTGGTAAATATTTAGACTTCCAATCTGAGTTTGAGAGTTCAAGTCTCTCTATCCGCTTTTTATTTAAAGTTTATTTATTAATAATAAATATGTTAAAAAAAACTGAATTATCACGAAAAACTAAAAATTTTACTATAAATTTTGGGCCTCAACATCCAGCTGCTCATGGTGTTTTGCGATTAGTTTTAGAATTAAATGGGGAAGTTGTTAGTCGAGCAGATCCTCATATTGGTTTATTACATAGAGGAACTGAAAAATTAATTGAATATAAAACTTATAGTCAAGCTTTACCTTATTTTGATAGATTAGATTATGTGTCAATGATGGCTCAAGAACATACTTATGTTTTGGGTGTTGAAAAACTTTTAGGTTGTAATATTCCTATAAGAGCCCAATATATACGAGTTATTTTTTGTGAAATTACTCGTATTTTAAATCATTTATTAGCTGTTGGATGTCATGCTATGGATGTTGGAGCTATGACTCCTTTTTTATGGGCTTTTGAAGAACGAGAAAAATTAATGGAATTTTATGAAAGAGTTTCCGGAGCTAGAATGCACGCAGCGTATTTTAGACCTGGTGGAGTAAATCATGATTTACCTATTGGTTTATTAGATGATATTTATTTATTTTGTAAACAATTTATTAGTCGTTTAGATGAAATGGAAGAAATGCTAACATCTAATAGAATTTGGAAACAAAGGTTGGTTGATATTGGAATTGTTAATAAAAAAAATGCTTGTGAATGGGGTTTTAGTGGTGTTATGCTTAGAGGATCTAATATTGCTTGGGATTTAAGAAAAAATCAACCTTATGAATTATACAACACTTTGGAATTTAATATTCCAATTGGAAAAAATGGTGATTGTTACGATCGTTATTTAATTAGAATGCAAGAAATGAGAGAATCATTAAAAATAATAAATCAATCTTTAAATAAAATAAATGAAGGACCTGTTATGATAAATAATAATAAAATAACTCTACCTTCTCGTTATAATATTAAAACATCGATGGAATCTTTAATACATCATTTTAAATTATGGACTGAAGGTTTTATTGTTCCTAAAGGAGAAACTTATACTTGTACTGAAGCTCCTAAAGGGGAATTTGGAGTTTATTTAGTTTCAAATGGAACAAATAGACCATATAGATGTAAAATAAAAGCGCCTGGTTTTAATCATTTACAATCTTTAAATTTTATGTCAAAAGATCATATGATTGCTGATATTGTTACTATTATTGGTACGCAAGATATTGTATTTGGTGAAGTAGATCGTTAATAAGAAAAATATGAAAAAAAAAAAAAAAATTTTTATTTTATCGGATGGACGTATATATTTTAATTCAGTTATACCTTTTTATAAAAAAAGTTCAATTTTAATTAGTTTTATTGATACTTTTTCTTATATTAACTGGATTTACTCTATCCATACTAAAAAAAACTAAATTAATAAAAAAAAAAAAAAAATTAATGGTAATTAAGAAAAAAAAAATTTTTAATAATTTTACGTATGTTGGGGTAAATGAAGAAGTAGTACAAAAATTAGTTGTTCATAAATTTCAACATTTATCTCCTTTAAGAAGAGAAGGCATAGATATTTTAGTTAGGCAAAACGTACTAAAACATCAATTTTATAAAGAATATGAATTTGGACCTGATTTATTACCAAATAATTTGAATGATAAATGTTTTGATTATTTGGAGCAAATACACTCTGTTATAGATGCTTATGATAACGAGTGGAAAACATTTTCTTTAAATTTTGAAGGATTGGATAATCAAATTTATCAATCTTTAAAAAATGACATTTTAAACGGAAAAGTTATTTATCCAGGTTCAAAATTAACAAAAATTAAACCTTTATTAAATTTTTACTATAAAAATTTTGATTACAATTGTATAAAATGCTTTGAAATAAATGGGTCTAGAACTATTATTAATAATATAAGTAATCATTACTTAAATATTATTAATGAACCTGTTTTAAAATCATTGTTAATAAAAACAAATTTCAATTGGGTACCATCAATTTTAGGTTTAACTGTATGTAATTATATGTCAGGTTTTACGATTTATAATATTAATATTTATGATTTTTGTAGTATGCAAGAAATGCATACTGCATTGTTTAATTCTTTAGATTTAATAACTAAGTTAACAATTCATTTAGGTAATTCAATTGATTTAATTAACATCAATATTAGTAATTTACCTTCTTATGTTGATTTATATCCTAAATTATCAACAATTGAAGTAACCCCGAAATTAATAGAGTCTTTAGATAACTCTGTTAAAACTATTGCAGAAATTTTTGCTAATAATCGATTAATTTTAAAAAAAGTTCCCATTATAGGAGATTTGATTTTTAAAGTTGCTGAGTATTTTTGTAGACAAGAACAAGTATTACATTTGGGTTGCTTTGTAGAAAAAACAATTAATCTTTCGATAAAATATACAGTAACTTTAGGAAATTATTTTCATTTATCAAATATAAATGATTTTGTGGATGTTTGTAATTCTACTAATCCTAATCCTAATCCTAATACTCCTCCCGTAGGGTCTACAAATCTTATTTTAGCTACAAAAATTTTTATTGGAGGCGTAGCTATTTTTTCTATTTTAAAATATTTTATAAATTAAAAAAGGTCAATTTTAAGTGTTATTTTAATTATATTACTACTAAAAAATAATAAAAGCTCATTTGGTGAAATTGGTAGACACGATGAATTCAAAATTTGTTTCATATAACGAGTATCGGTTCAAGTCCGATAATGAGCACTTATTTTAAAGAAATAGTTATAATAGGAGTTAAATCCGTATAAAATTTTTTTAAAAAAAAAATTTATAAATTATAAAATCTTTAGTAGCTCAATGGTAGAGCGTATGGCTGTTAACTATTTGGTTGTTGGTTCAAATCCAACCTAAAGAGATTATATTAAAATTAAATTTATAATAAAAACTAATAATTATTAATATAATACGCAAATACTATACCAATTAAAATGCTTTTTGAGTTAAATTTGTTAAACTTAATAATTACTGGTTTATTTATTGGTACTTGTTTTTTACTTGTTTGGCCAGCAAATGATCAAAAATATATAAAAATATTTTCAATAATATTTTTATTTTTTATTTTTATTTTGTCATTATTTTTACTATTAAATTTCGACAATTCCACTTTAAAATTTCAATTTTTGACTGAAATTAATTGGTTTTCTTATTTGAATATAAATAATAATTTTGGGGTTGATGGAATTTCTCTTTTTTTAATTTTATTAACTACTTTATTATTTCCAATTTGTTTATTAAGTAGTTGGTATAGTATAAATAAAAAATTAAAAGAATATTTATTATGTTTTTTTTTAATTGAATTTTTTTTAATTTGTGTTTTTTCTATATTAGATATTTTATTATTTTACATATTTTTTGAAGGAATTTTAATACCTATGTTTATTTTAATAGGTATATGGGGTTCAAGAGATAGAAAGATTAAAGCTAGTTATTTATTATTTTTATACACTTTATTTGGCTCCTTATTTATGCTTTTAGGAATTATATATTTATATATAAAAACTGGAGTAACAAATTACGAAATATTAATAATAAAATCATTATCACAAATAGAACAAAAACTTTTATGGATAGGTTTTTTTGCATCTTTTGCAACAAAAATGCCCATGATACCTATGCATATTTGGTTACCTGAAGCTCATGTAGAAGCCCCTACATCAGGTTCAGTTATTTTAGCAGGTTTATTATTAAAATTAGGTACTTATGGTATATTAAGATTATCTTTACCTATTTTTGGTTCTGCAAATTATTTTTTTACTCCTGTTGTTTATTCTATAGCAACTTTAGGTGTTATATACACATCATTTACAGCAATTCGACAAACCGATTTAAAACGAGCCATTGCTTATTCTTCAATTGCACATATGAATTTAGTTATGATGGGATTATTTAGTTATAATATTGTTAGTTTAGAAGGAAGTTTACTACAAAGTTTAAGTCATGGTTTTGTCTCAAGTGCATTATTTTTATGTATAGGAATTTTATATGACCGATATCACACACGTATGATAAAATATTATGGTGGTTTAACTCATTTAATGCCTTTAACTATGTTAATTTTATTATTTTTTATTATGGCAAATATTGGGTTACCTGGTACAAGTAGCTTTATTGGGGAATTTTTAATATTAGGTGGTTTATACAAAACAAATATAATAATTGCTATTTTAGGTGCTACTGGGATGATTTTAGGTGGTACTTATTCATTATGGTTATTTAATAGAATTTCATATGGAAATCTTAAAACTCAATTTTTAGGAAATAAATTTTTAGATTTAAATAAAAATGAATTTTATTCTTTATTACCATTAATAATAGGAACATTATTTATGGGAATTTATCCAGAAATTTTTTTAAGTTCTATGCATTTATCTTTATTAAATTTACTTTCGTAAAAATTATTTTAACGTTCAAAAATGAAAATTATGAATAATTAACTCAATTGGTAGAGTGTTTCGCTTACAACGAAAAGGTTATAGGTTCAAATCCTATATTATTCATTTAATTAAAAAAATTATAAGATCACTATAAAATTTCAAAAATTAATTTTTCTTTGATATTACCAGCCATAAGACCAGTTCAATTTAAAAAAAATATTATTAATTAATAAGTAAAAAAATTTTTATTTTAAAGTCATTAATAAATCATAATTATATAATAATAATATTATTTAAAAAAGGAATAAAATTAAACGAACAGAAATTTATAAAATAATTATAGTTAACCACCAAAAAATAAAAAAGTTAATAATTTATTAAATTTAATAAATTATTAATAAGACAAATAATCAAATTTATTAATATTAATATAAAATTTATTTTTTAGCATATAAGCTGTAAAATTTTAAAATAAATGTAATAAAATTATAGTTTTTTATATAAATAAAGTAAATTAAAAAAATTAATTAATTTAATGATATAAAATATTTATTATTAATTTTAAGTTAACATTTTGTCTAGTTAAACTAAAATATACTAAAATAGTTTATAAAAAAATGTTATAATATGAAATGAAATTAAAATATTATTTTTTAACTTATGCTATTTAGATGGAATAAACATCCTTTATCTTCATTATTTTCTAGTCATATTATTGAATATCCAACTCCTATAAATTTAAATTATATGTGGAGTTTTGGTTCAGCTGCAGGTATTTGTCTTATTATTCAAATAATAACAGGTATATTTTTAGCAATGTACTATACTCCGCATATTGATTATGCTTTTTCAAGTATAGAATTTATTATGCGAAATGTAAACAATGGATGGATAATACGATATTTACACGCTAACGGTGCTTCAATATTTTTTATTGTTGTATATTGTCATATTCTTCGTGGACTTTATTTTGGTTCTTATATTCAACCAAGAGGATTACTGTGGATGTCAGGAGTTTTACTTCTTATTTTAATGATGGCTACTGCATTTATTGGTTATGTTTTACCTTGGGGTCAAATGAGTTTTTGGGGTGTAACAGTAATAACAAATTTTTTTTCTGCTATTCCATTTGTGGGGAAATCTATTGTAGAATGGTTATGGGGAGGTTTTTCAATAGGAAATCCAACTTTAAATAGATTTTTTAGTTTTCACTACTTATTTCCTTTTTTAATAGCCGGAGTTAGTCTTTTACATTTATCTTTATTACATATTGATGGTTCAAATAATCCATTAGGTATTAAAAGTAGTTCAAATAAAATTAATTTTTATCCTTATTTTTACGTAAAAGATCTTTTTGCTTTTTTTATACTAATAGGTTTGTTTTCATTTCTTTTATTTTATTATCCTAATTTATTAGGACATTCTGATAATTACATTCAATCTGATTCTATGAAAACCCCACCACATATAGTACCAGAATGGTATTTTTTACCATTTTATGCTATTTTAAAATCTATTCCACATAAGTTAGGTGGTATTTTAGCAATGGGTGGATCTTTAATCATTTTATTTTTTTTACCTTTCATTCATTTTTCAAAAATAAGAGTTGCAACTTTTAAATTAATTTATAAAATTAATTTTTGGTTAATTTTAACTACTTTTCTTTTTTTAATGTGGGTAGGTCCAAAATCAACTGATCACCTTTACTATGTAATAATTGGACAATTTTTAACTTTTTCTTATTTTTTTTTAATTTTAATTGGAATTCCTTTATCAGGAAAACTAGATAGTTATTTATCCAAATCTCGATAATATATTTTATTTTTTTTAAATTATAAAACAATGTTAAAAAACATTATAAATACTTCTTCTTATTTTTGGATTTCTAGATGGTTATTTTCTACAAATCATAAAGATATTGGTACCTTGTATTTAATTTTTGGTGGTATTGCTGGTATAATGGGTACTACTATGTCAATTCTAATAAGATTAGAGTTAGCTCATCCTGGTAATCAACTTTTATGTGGAAATCATCAATTATATAATGTTCTAGTTACTGGACATGCATTTTTAATGATTTTTTTTATGGTGATGCCTATTTTAATTGGAGGATTTGGTAACTGGTTTGTTCCATTAATGATAGGAGCACCAGATATGGCATTTCCAAGAATGAATAATATTTCATTTTGGTTATTACCACCATCTCTTTTATTATTATTAGCTTCTACTTTAGTAGAATCAGGAGCTGGAACTGGATGGACTGTATATCCACCTTTAAGTAGTATACAAGCCCATTCTGGACCTTCTGTAGATTTAGCGATTTTTAGTTTACACGTATCAGGAGCTGCTTCTATATTAGGTGCTATTAATTTTATTACTACTATTTTAAATATGCGAGCTCCTGGTATGAGTATGCATAGATTACCGTTATTTGTGTGGGCAGTTTTTTTAACTGCAATTTTACTGCTATTATCTTTACCGGTTTTAGCAGGTGGTATTACTATGTTATTAACAGATCGAAATTTTAATACTACTTTTTACGAACCTGCAGGAGGAGGAGACCCAGTACTATATCAACACTTATTTTGGTTTTTTGGCCATCCTGAAGTATATATTTTAATTTTACCAGGATTTGGTATAATTAGTCATATAGTTTCTAACTTTTCTAAAAAGCCAGTTTTTGGTTATTTAGGGATGGTTTATGCTATGATGTCAATAGGTATTTTAGGTTTTATTGTATGGGCTCATCATATGTATACTGTTGGCCTAGATATAGATACTCGTGCTTATTTTACTGCTGCAACTATGATAATTGCAGTTCCAACTGGAATTAAAATTTTTAGTTGGATCGCAACAATGTGGGGTGGTTCCATTGATTTTAAAACACCAATGTTATTTGCTGTTGGTTTTATTTTTCTTTTTACAATAGGAGGAGTAACTGGAGTTATTTTAGCAAATTCAGGAATAGATATTGCTTTTCATGATACTTACTATGTTGTTGCCCACTTTCATTATGTGTTAAGTATGGGAGCAGTTTTTGCTATATTTGCTGCTTTTTATTATTGGATTGAAAAAATGACTGGATGCTCTTATAACGAATTATTAGGTCAAATTCATTTTTGGCTTATGTTTGTTGGGGTTAATTTAACATTTTTTCCTATGCATTTTTTAGGATTAGCTGGTATGCCTCGTCGAATTCCAGATTATCCAGATGCATACTATATTTATAATTTAATTTCTTCTTATGGTTCTTTAGTTTCTTTAATTGCAACCATTTTTTTTTTATATGTTGTTTTTATTACTTTAACAACTAAGTCGTTTTGTTTTAAAAAACATGATAAATAATTTTTTTAATAATTTAGAATTTTTACTTTATTTTTTTGTGCTTATTTTACCATTATTAAATGCAATAATTTTAGGGTTTTTTGGTAAAAAAATAAATACTTATAAAAGTTCAACTATTACCAGCTTGTGTCACAGTTTAGCATTTGCATTATCAGGTTGTCTTTTTTCTAGTATAGTTTTAGATAATACAGCGTGTTATTTTACTATACATTGTGTATTTATTAATAAACCATTGGGCTTTATATTTGATAGTAGATCAGTAATTTTGATTTGTGTCATTTTATTAATAGCAATTATTGTTCATATTTTTGTTATTGAAAATTATTATATGTTGAAAAATTTATATTTGATTATGGTTTATATATCACTTGTAACATTTTTTTCAATAATATTGGTAACTATTGAAAATTTTATTATAAGTATTATAAGTTTTCAATGCATAATTATTTTGACTTATTTTTTTTTAGTTTTTTGGTTAAAAAAAATTAAAAAGAAATAAGTTTTTTTATACAAATTTTTTGTTTTTATTTCAATAATTGTATTAAATTTGGATGTAATGTTATTATTTAATATTATTTTGACTTTTTATTATTTAAATTAAGTAGTTTATTATAATCCAATTTTATCTTTCTTTAATGAAATTTAGGATTTTCATTGTAACTTGTTATTTTTTAGTTTATTTTTATTATTTATTTTTTCATTGTCATTATTTTTAATAATTTATTATTTAATAAAAAAATAACTCAAATTTACCTGTTAGGTAAAGGGTTGTGAGTTCAACTCTCATTTTTCTCGATAAATAAAACTAATGATAATTACTTTATATAGTATAATTTTAATAATTTTTTTATTTAATTTTTATTTTTTTGCTGATGCTTCTTTATCTAGTTAGAAAATAGAATTTTAAGATCTAGCAATTCCTTATATGTGGGCATGGCATATTCAATTTCCATAATATTATTATTTTTGTGGTTATTATTTATATATTTAACATTATATAATAAAGAATTTTATACAATTTTTAAATATTAAACTATTTAATTTTAATATTTTTTACATTTAACGTTTTATAACATTAGTACAACTTTTAAATTTTTAAAATTTAAAATTGTAGTGAGTTAACTAATTTGCAAAATATTTTTAGCTATCATATTTTTTTCAAAAAAATATTTTTTGTGACATTTTTAATAAGCTGTGTTATTATCCAAAAAAATTATATAGTGGATAATAAAATATAAATTAAATATAATGAGTTTTTCTATTTTACTAGTAAATAATTTTGAATTATTTATACCTGAAATATTTTTTATTACATCAATTGTTTTATTAATTTTTTATGGTGGTTTAATAAATTCAAATTTATCTATATTAACTTTTTATACTAACAAAATAGCTTCTTTTATAGTTTTTACTTGTTTTATCTTAAATTTTAATACTTTTTTATTAAATTATAATTTTGAAATTTTTCAATATAATTTTATAATAATTTTAAAATTTATAGTGCTATTTAGTGTATTTTGTTGTTTAATATTTACTGAAAATTTTATTTTACAATCTTTTGAATTTTCTTTTTTAATTCTTTTATCATCTTTAGGTTTTATATTATTAATTTTATCATTTGATTTAATTTTAATCTATATAGCAATTGAAATTCAATCAATTTCTTTTTATATTTTAAGTTGTTTAAAAAAAAATTCTGCATTTTCAACTGAAGCTAGTTTAAAGTATTTTATTTTAGGTTCATTAGCTTCCGCATTATTTTTATTTGGTTGTTCGTTAATTTATGGAATAACTGGAACTATAAATTTAAAAGATTTAACTACTATTTTTATTAATTTTAACGATCAATCGTTATTAGTAATTGGTAGTTTATGTATTTTATCGTCTATATTTTTTAAACTTGCGATTGTACCTTTTCATTTTTGGTCACCAGATGTTTATGAAGGAGCTCCAACTATTATAACTGCTTTTTTTTCAATAGTACCAAAATTAGGAATTTTTGTACTTTTTATTCGATTTTTTAATAATGTTTTTTATGATTTACCAAATTTAATAAATTGGTGGGTAACTTATGGCAGTTTATGTGGATTTTTATCTATTTTAATAGGGTCTATTGTAGCTATAAAACAAACTAGAATAAAACGATTATTAGCTTATAGTGCCATCAGTCATATGGGTTATGTTTTAATTGGTCTTATAGCTGGTAATATTGAAGGAATTCAATCAGTTTTTTTTTATCTAATTGTATATATTATTACAAATATATGTATTTGGGGTAGTATTTTAGGAATTAAAAAAATTAAATTTATTTCAGAATTAAAAAATATTTTTTTAACAAATCCTTTTTTAGTTTTTACTTTATTAATAAGTTTTTTTTCATTAGCAGGGGTTCCACCTTTAACAGGATTTTTGTCAAAACTTTTTGTTTTTATTGCAACAATTGAATCAAATTTGTATGTTATATTATTATTTAGTGTTTTTTTAAGTATTATTTCGACTTTTTATTATTTAAGACTAATAAAAATTATTACTTTTGAAAAATCTAATATTCTAAATATTTTAGAATCTAATTTAATTGTTTCGTCTTTAACTAAGTTTATGAGTTTTATCGTAACTTGTTGTTTTTTTAGTTTATTTTTATTTTTTATTTTTCCATTACCATTATCTTTAATAACTTATTATTTAACTTTATTATCTTTTTAGATAGTATATAATAGAGAAAGTAGCTCAATTGGTTAGAGTATTCGCCTGTCACGTGAAGGGTTGTGAGTTCAAGTCTCATTTTTCTCGTTAAATATAACTAATAAACTTTAAAGTTATGAGATTTATAAATTATTTAGTATTAATTGTTATTTTTACAATATGTTTTATTATAGTAAAATTTATTATGTAAATTGTAATTTTTTTTATCCTTATTTTCTTTTTTACAAACTATTATAATTTTTAAACCACTCATATAATTAGTATAAAAATTTGTTTATATAAGCTTAATTTTGAATAGATCAATAAAATGTACAATTTATAAAAATTTTAGTATCTTTGGATCTAATATAATAGTTAATTATATTGATAATAAAAAAATTATAACTAGGACTATGTTTCAACATATTATATTTTTTTATTGAAAATTATCCAATTCCTACAAATTTAAAAAATATTCAATAAATTATCAATTTTAGATAAACTATATTTAAATTAAATTAAAAAATTAATTTATGATTAAAAAAAAAATTACAAAAATTGCAATTTTTGTACAGAAGATCATATTAATAATTAATATAACTAAAAAATAATATTTTTAACCTTTGTAGCTCAATTGGACAGAGTATTGGTTTACGAATTCAAAGGTTATAGGTTCGACTCCTATCAAAGGTATTATTAATAAAATTTAATGTTAATATTTTTGTAGCTTATTTTATAGCTGTAACTGTAATAATAATAGTAGTAATTACTAAAATTAAAATTTTTTAGTGCTTTTTTTATCATAATTAAATATAGTAATTCTAGAATTTTTTGATAAAAAAATAAGTACTTATAAAAATTAAATTAGTATAAGGTTTATATAATAGTTTGATTTTTTTGCATTATTATATTAAAAAATATTTTATTTTGACGTGGAATGTTTGTTATGAACAAATTTAAAATCGTACTTAAAATTGCATTTTTTAACTTAGAAATTAAGTTAATGAACATTTCACAAAAGTACATTTTTGTTGTATAGGTATAGGCATAAAATTATCATATGAAAATTAATACAAAAAAAATCTACTTTTGACCCAAGATTTGTTGTTATAAAATAAACATGGTTTTTATTCTTCATAAACCATGCAAATCCTTGTTTTTATTACAACACGTAAATAAAAAATAAGATTTTAAAAGTACATTTTTTTCTTAATTTTTTATGGACTTTATAGGAATTGGAACCCATTTTATCGCTGTAAACAAATGACGTTTTAACCATTAGACTAAAAGAACTTTTTTTTTATCTATTTATAAAATATTTTAAAATAGAAATACCTTCCATAAAAATTTTGGTTGCTAAAACAATATTTGGCAATTCTACGGGAGAGTGAGGAAAATTATCTAAAGTAGAAGAAACATCGATAAAACTATTTACATTAAAAAAAATGAAAATAACTACTAATACTAATAGCATATTTAATAGAAGTGTCAATCATTTTTGAAAAAACAAACCTAAGTTTAAAAACTATTCTGGATGACAAAAATAGTCAACTAGACGAAACACTAAATTACCCACAATAGGAAGTTTTTTTAGTAATAAATGATTTTGTTAAAAAAAACCGTTAATACCTCATACCAGCTAATAAGCAATTACTTGCAATAAGACTTAATATGTAAAGGTTAATAATAAATCTAAAATCACAGAAGGTTTTTTTTAATAAAATATTTATATTTAATTATAAAATTGTTAATTATTACATTTTCCTGAAAAAGTAAAAATTGAGTCATTATGAACTATTTTAAAGTGCTATATAAGTTAATCCCGTTTACATCAAAATTGATATCTTTTAGATTATATAAATAATCTACCTACCATACTGTAATTTTCCTCATTAAAAAATTTTCTAAATAGTTTTGAACTTTCAATTTCTAAACCTGATTCAAGTTTTTCAGTAATTTGATTTGCTAAAATGTCAATTAACATTTTATTTTTCAACACGAAAACTTCAAAAAGATGCAGTGTTTTTGCTTTATGTTGTTTAAAAAGAATATACGTAAATTGTTTTACTTGAAACTCATTTATACGTAATTTTTCAATATGAACATGCACAAATCTACATATTAAAAAAGAGAATCTACTACTATTATTATAACTTTTTTTATTATTAAATTGAAATTAAAAAATAAAATAATGCGGAACTAATAAAATTGATAAAATATAATATGTTTATTAAAATTTACACTAACTGCCCATCCTATTAAACTTAATAAAAAGAGCGAATAAATCAATTCGTACAGGTTTTTCGCTAAATGTTGAAAATAAAAAATAAAAATTTTCATTTTTTTGAATTTTGGTAAAATTTTTATATTTTTATTAACAGAAGTGGGATTTGAACCCACATTCTAAGATCATGAGCCTTATAAGTTAACCATTACTCTATTCTGTTATTCACTTATGATTCCCTTTTTTAAAGTATTTTTAGGTATAATAAATTTGAATTCTAATAAGTTCAGCTTGTCTTTATTATAATATTATTTTATTATTTAATTTTCTTTTAAAAAAAGTTGAATAAACTTTGGATCTGTTTTAAAACATAGACATTTAGAATCAGTAACTTTATTTCCATTAATTTTACTATAACCGGTAGATATAGAATAAAAACGATCCGCATGCTCTTTATCCAAACATACTTGAAATAAATACGAATCATAATATTCGTTATAAATAATAATTAAAGAATTTGGTGAATCAGAATTTAAAACTTCTAATAATGGAAATTTATTACAGGGTTCTAAGTTTAATGCAGGTTGATCTAAATCATCTTCTCTTTTTGAATAAAAATGTATATCATCCCTTAGAGAAGCTAAAGTATCAAGAAAATTTTTTTTTACTAAAACACATACAAAATATGGCTCATGGTCTTTAACTCCAGAAATTTCAGTTAAACCTGTTAATATAGAATACATGTCTTCGATAATTTTAGAGTCCAAATTGAAGACAAAAACATCGATGTTATAAACAGAATCATAAAAAACAAAAATACCTTCTTTATCCAATTTATTTGACATTATAAAATTATGAGATCTTGTATTAGGAGAGCAATCTAACAAACTAAAATCATCTTTACCTAATTTTATAATTTTTTTCTCAAAACTGTCACAATAAGAATATGATGCTGATAAAAATTTTTTCCCGTTAAGATTTGTTTCACTAGATGAATTAAAACTATAATCTAGTGAATCTAATAAAATAAAAATAATGACTGTTAATATAAAAACTGAAAAAATAATCCAAACAACCTCTGAATGTGTAAAATTTTCGAAACTTGGATAAAGTTTTTTATTATATAATTTAAATAGTAACCAAAAAACAAATATTAAACTAACCACAATAAAAAACATAATAATATTATGAAAATTTAATATGCCTTCCATATAAGGAGTTGTTAAATCTTGAACGCTTATTTGCCAACTTGTTGACTCATAAGCAAAAAAATAATAAATAAATACAAAAATTATTAAAATGATACTATATAAAGTGATTGGCATTAGTTTTAGTTATTAGCAGAAGCAGGATTTGAACCTACATCCTAAAAGTGTGAACCTTATAAGTTAACCATTTTTTTATTCTGCTATTTTTTTGAATACACTGTTATTAAAAAATTATAAAATAAATATAAAATTTAGTATCTCTAAGCTAAAATTCTTACAAATCGTACACATGAGACCTATTAAAGTTTTAATCTTAAACTTTATTAAATAGAAAATTATTTTAGAGTGCAGATTCCCACTTAGATGATTTCAGTGGTTATCTCACATAAACTTAGCTACCCAGCGATGCCCTAAGAAAGAACAACTGGTACACCAGCGGTTTACTTTTCCTGATCCTCTCGTACTAAGGTTTAATCCTCTTAATTTTCTAAAACCCACAGTAGATAGGGACCAAACTGTCTCACGACGTTCTGAACCCAACTCACGTACCACTTTAATCGGCGAACAGCCGAACCCTTGGAAGATCCTACACCTCCAGGATGTGATGAGTCGACATCGAGGTGCCAAACGACTTCGTCGATAGGAGCTCTAGGAAGTCATCAGCCTGTTATCCCTAGCGTACCTTTTATCCGTTGAGCAATGATTTTTCCACACAAAATCACTGGATCACTATGACCAATTTTCATTTCTGTTTGACATGTCTGTCTTACAGTTAAGCAGATTTATACCATTATATTCTAAAGACTGATAGTTGATCAATCTGAATCCACCTTTGCACGCCTCCGTTACTCTTTAGGAGGCGACCGCCCCAGTCAAACTACCCGTTAAACACTGTTTTTGTAATTAGAAGTTCCAAAAAAAAAGAGTGGTATTTCACTAATGTTTATCTTTATCTAAAGAGAAAAAAAACTCCCACTTATACTACACAAATTTATTAGTTCTTCAATGTTTAATTATAGTAAAGGTGCATAGGGTCTTTCCGTCTAGCTGCAGGTAATCCGCATCTTCACGGATAATTCAATTTCACTGAGATGATAATGGAGACACCGAGGAAGTCGTTACACCATTCATGCAGGTCGGAACTTACCCGACAAGGAATTTCGCTACCTTAGGACCGTCAGAGTTACAGCCGCCGTTTACTGGGGATTATAAAAAATGCCAAGACATTTTTTTTTAACCTTGCAGCACCGGGCAGGTGTCAGTCCCTATACGTCTTTTTACAAATTTGCAGAGACCTGTGTTTTTGTTAAACAGTCGCCCCCTCCGATTCTGTGCCAACTTAAAGAGGTTGCCCTTATTAAGTCATTCCTTCTCCCGAAGTTACGGAACCATGTTGCCGAGTTCCTTCATTATCATTATCTCATAAGCTTTAGTATTCTCTACCCACCCACCTGTGTCGGTTTAAGGTACGGTTAGTATAATAAATATTTAAAAACTATTTCCTGAACTTTTTAAAATACTTTTTTTTTTCTATTTGAATAACAAAATCACGTTTTCGAATTTTATTATTCTCAAAAAATATTTTTACAAAGTTGTCATTTTTTAGCTAAAAATTGATTTTTTACTCATTAAGAATTGTTTTCACAAAACTCTTAGAGACCGTTTAATTCTACACTATTAAGTGCTACGACGAATTTAATATGAACGTCAGAACCCTTGGATTTTCAGCCACAATGATTTTTACATTGTTTTTTGTTACTCATATCAGCATTTTCACTTCTGATTTCTCAAGAATTTTTTCCAAAATTCCTTCATCGATTATACAGAACGTTCTGCTACCACTTAAAAAAGTTTACGAATTCGGTGACTTTTTTAAATCTCCTTAAATTTTCGGAGTCTAATTACTTCACAAGTGATCTGTTACGATTTCTTTAAATGATGGCTGCTTCCAGGCCTACATACTAATGATTGTCGCAACTAAATCTCCTTAGACTAAAAAAGTTCTTTGAGACCTTATTCATCAATCAGGGCTGTTTCCCTTTTGAGTCTAGACCTTAGCACCTAGACTCTGTCTGATTTAATTTATTGATTTTTGTATTCGGAGTTTTCGTATAATCAGTAAGTGCTATACCCCATCAAACACAAAGTGCTCTACCCCAAAAATTTTATTAAATCGCTCTACCTAAATAGATTTCGCAGAAAACCAGCTATTTCTGAGTTTGATTAGCCTTTCACTCCTAACCTCAAGTCATCTAAAGCTTGTGCTACAGCTAATAGTTCGGTCCTCCTACTCATGTTTCCATAAAAGTATTCAACCTGCTCAAGGTTAGATCACTCAGTTTCGGGTTTTTTATAAAGACTGTCAATACTTTTTAAAATTTGTATTATCTACGCCTCTTTATAAGCTTGCCTTTTATAAAAACTAGCTGACTCATTATACAAAAGGTACGTTGTTACTTTATAAAGCTTCAACTGATATTGGGCAAAAAATTTCATAACCTTTCCTTTACAGTACTCGTTTGCTATTGGTCAAAAGATTTATTTTTAGACTTGAGGGTGGTACCCCAATTTTCAAAGAATTTTACTTCTTTTACTAATAGTATTATAAAAATCTAAATTACAGGATTAATACCTTCTTTGATTATTCAAATAGATTTTTTGTTTATAATACAAATCTATAATCGAGTTTGTTCGCCACTACTTTCGATATCTCGTTTGATTTTTATAAAAGTTACTAAGATGTTTCAATTCACTTTTTTTTAATTTTCAAGAGAAAAATTTTTTTTATTGGACATTTTAGTTTATAAGGCAACCAATTTGATTACTAACTAAAAATTTTGTTTTATAACATCCAAAAAAATCTTTTACCTAGGTATCCGTTTTATGCCTTTTATTATTTTATAATTTTATTAACAGAAGCAGGATTTGAACCTACATCCTAAGATCATGAGCCTTATAAGTTAACCATTACTCCATTCTGTTATTTACCTATGGTTCCCTTTTTCAAAGTATTTTTAGGTATAATAAAGTTTAAGAATCTTGAATTCTAATGAGTTCAGCTTGTCTTTATTATAAATTTTATAAAAAAATAAAACATGTAATTATATTAATTTAATTTTTAATTTATCTTTTGCTTCCAGCCGCAAGTTCCCTTACGACTACCTTGTTACGACTTCATCCCAGTTACAGACCTATCTTTGGACTTATTTATAAAACTAGAAATTAAAATTAATTATTCAATCATAATTATAAATTAATTTTCAAATAATATAAATAAAGTTTTAAAGTAAAACCTACTTCCGGCATGTGACGGGCGGTGTGTACAAGACCCAGGTACAGATTCACCGCAACGTGATGATTTGCGATTACTAGTGATTCCAACTTCATGTGGACGAGTTGCAGTCCACAATCCGAACTACGACAAGATTTATAGATTTGCTTTCTTTTACAAGATTGCTTCTGATTGTGCTTGCCATTGTAACACGTGTGTAGCCCAGTTCATAAGGGCCATGAGGACTTGACATCATCCTTACCTTCCTCCTAAAAACAATAAATAGGCAGTAATTTTAGAATAACTTTAAAATTAACTAAAAAAAAGGGTTGCGTTCGTATAGGGACTTAACCAAACATCTCACAACACGAACTGACGACAGCCATGCAACACCTGAGTTTTTTTATTAAATAATAATAATAAAACAGTCAAGAACTGGTAAGGTTTCGCGCGGATTATCGCATTAAACCACATGTTCCACCACTTGTATGGATCCCCGCCAATTCTTTTGAGTTCCAGCCTTGCGACCGTACTTCTCATGCGGAGTGCTTAAAGCGTTAGCTTAGTATCCAAAAATTAATCTAAATACGAGCACTCAGCGTTTACTGCATGGACTACGAGGGTCTCGAATCCTCTTTGCTCCCCATGCTTTAGTTCCTCAACGTCAGTATAGACCCAGATAGTTGCCTTTGCCGTTGGTATTCTTTTATATCTCTTAGGATTTCACCCCTACTTATAAAATTCTACTATCCCTTATCTAACTCAAAGTTAAAATGTTAAAGAAGCAGAAATAAAGTTGAGCTTTATTATTTTACTTCTAACACTCAAAAAACCGTCTACGAACCCTATACGCATAATCAATCCGAATAACGCTTGCCCCCCTCGTCTTACCGCGGCTGCTGGCACGAGTATTAGCCGGGGCTTCTTCTTTAGGTACTGTCATATTCCTCCCTAATGAAAAGGCTTTACGACCGAAATCTTCTAATCACCTATTTAGTATTGCTGGGTCAAGCTTTCGCTCATTGCCCAAGATTCCTCACTGCTGGCTCTATGCGGAGCCTGGGCCGTGTCTCAGTCCCAGTGTGGCTGATCATCCTCTCAGACCAGCTAAAGATCACAGGCTTGGTAAGCTTAACCTCACCAACTACCTAATCTTAACGTAGATCATATTTTAGCAACATTATGTCTTTATAGATTTATTTAGTATTTACTAAACTAAAAGCTAGATTCTACGTTTATACTCACCCGTTCGCTATGATGACTAAGTCATCATTCAACTCGCATGTGTAAAGCATACTAACAGCGTTCATTCAAAGCCAGGATCAAACTTTAATCAACCATATTTATTTTTAAAAAAAAATAAATTTTTTACAATATATTGAAAATTTCCATCATAGTTTTTTCTATTATATATCCTTTATGGGAATCGAACCCATGTTATCGCCGTGAAAGGGCGACGTCCTAACCCCTAGACGAAAAGGACTTTTTGAAAAAATAAAATCTATATAATATCAACAAATTTTTTAGTTAATTTATAACTTATATTTTTTTATTTAAAATTATTAATTTTGATCTTATTAAACTACTAAAAAGAGAATTATTTATAAATTTTTTTAAAAAATAAAAAATAAAAAATAATTCTCTTTTTTTTAAAAAAAT
>Ga0208867_1000107_pt1 | contig 26627 bp, 39 predicted proteins | sample CryBogCBE05Oct08_FD_185505 | JGI IMG/M metagenome (GOLD analysis project Ga0208867, IMG submission 185505) | Freshwater microbial communities from Crystal Bog, Wisconsin, USA - CBE05Oct08 (SPAdes) (version 2) | ecosystem: Environmental > Aquatic > Freshwater > Lake | place: Crystal Bog... | reverse complement strand
ATGAGTAAAGCTATAGCTTTGCCATTTTCTTTTGACGCTAATGGGGCGGTCAACAACACTCAAGACCCTAAGAAGGTACTTCAAGATCGAATTGCGTTAGTAGTAATGACTTATTTGGGTGAGCGCGTTAACCGACCTAACTTTGGCTCTAACATAAAAGCGGTCTCTTTTGAGAACATGACAGAGGCAGCTCAGCTTATAAAACAAGAAGTTGCTGTGGTCTTTAGCAAATGGCTACCGTACTTAAACCTTATTGATTCCACCCCAAAAGTAGACCCCGTGGATAACATCTTGTCTATATCTATTACCTATAACTACGGCATTAACTCAAACCCTGAGACCGTAAGTCTTAAAACTGCTATTATTAGTCGATCTGGAGATGTAATTACGGAGGTATCAAATGGCTAGCAACAATTACGTTCCCTCAGTAGATTACACTTCTAGGGACTACTCGGCGATCCTTACGGATATGACCAACCTTATCCCTATCTTTTCCCCTACCTGGACTAACCGCGACCCTGCCGACTTTGGTATGACTCTCCTAGAGCTCTTTGCTTATATGGGAGATATCCTCAATTACTATATTGATAGAACGGCTAACGAAGCTCTTATTACCAGCGCAACCCAGCGCCAAACCGTTTTACAGATTGCCAGCCTTATTGGGTACACCCCTACAAACAGCACGGCGTCTACAGTAACCCTTACCTTTCAGAACTCAACGGCTTCTCCCATTACCCTACCTGCCCTTACACAAGTTGCAACCTCGTTAGTATCTAATGGAACTACCACCCAAGTAGTCTTTGAAACTAACTCAGCCCTAACCGTACCCGCAAAATCAGGTGCGACTAACGGCTCAGCTACTGTTGTGGCTACTCAAGGTCAAACAGTATCTAACGAGATTATCGGCATATCTGATGGAACACCTAGCCAAACATACGCGCTGGCTAACACTAGCGTTATTAATGGCACAGTAAATGTCACTATCAACGGCGTCGCCTATCAGTCAGTGCAGTACTTAATTGACTCTAATGGTTATGACCCGGTATTTTCAACAAATACTGACGCTGATGGCATTACCTACGTTACCTTTGGAGACAGCGTTAGCGGAAGAGTGCCACCTAACGGAGCACAGATCTACGCCACCTATCGAGTTGGCGGAGGTGTTATTGGCAACGTAGCTTCTAATACAATTAAGTACGTTATCAATGTTCCTTCTGGAAGTATACCCGCAGGTCTTACGGTATCTAACCAAGACATCTCTGTTTCTGGAGATGGAGCCGCTACTGGCGGAGCAGATGCTGAAAGCACAGACTCAATTAGAATCAACGCCCCTAAAAGCATTAGAGCAATTAACAGAGCGGTTTCTTTAAGTGACTACTCTTATATCGCTGTTCAGGTTTCTGGAGTAGCCAAAGCAATTGCTACAGCTGATGTCTATACATCAGTTACTTTGTACCTTGCTCCTGCAGGTGATCCAGGGGTTGCAGCAGACAACGTAACGCCAACATCTGTCTTTAACAATCTAACCACAAATGTATTGTCTTCATTAATAGACAAAGCCCCTGCTAACACCACTATTACGTTCCAACCACCAAAGTATGTTGGGGCTTACTTAGTAGTAAACATTACAGTGGCGCCTCAATATAAGCAGTCATCAGTTGTAAGCAACGTAACTTCTGCAATCAATAACCTCTTTTATATTGATAACGTCATCTTTAATGACACTATTGCGGTGTCAGATGTTTACCAAACCATCTCATCTGTAGATGGCGTGGCGTATCAGCAGATACAAAAGTTGGTTAGAGCAGACCAAGATCAAACTTTTACTATTACAAATAAAGCCTTAACTAGCAACGTGGCCACTCTTACTACATCTGTAACCCATAATTTATCCGTGGGTCAGACTGTATCTGTGACTAGCGTTGACTCTACTTTTAACGGCACATTTGTGGTTACTGCAACTACGTCTAATACCTTCTCTTACACATTGGTAGCTAACAACGTCTCTTCAACCTCAGCAACAGGTTCAGTAACCGCGCTTGTAGTTAAAGACATTGTTTGCGGAACTAATGAGATACCAACGCTGTATGAACTTGGAACTACCGCCAGCCCTTCAGCTACGGGTGTAGGCAGCGTTATTATTAACGCCACTGGAGGAATCCTGAACTAATGTCACGCTACGGTATTAGTTACTATGGTCTTGACTACTATGGTACAGATAACCCAATTAAGTTTGATGCCACCCCTTTTACGGCAAAACCTGCTGGTCATGGGCGCATTTTACTTAACTGGACCGACCCAACTGGAAACTGGTCTAAGCTTGCAATTGTAAGAAACAATTACGGCTATCCAGTAAATCCGTGGGACGGAACTAACGTTCTTACTGTGTATAACGGCAATGACCCGGTGTTTTACATTGACTCTTCTGGCTTAGTTGAAGGTAATTATTACTACTACACCATCTTTGTTTACAGCCTTATTCAATACTCATGGGTTAATGCGGGTAATGCTTTTGCGCTATCTGTTAAAGACTATGGCAACACAGATAAGATGTATGAATACCTACCATCTATCTACAAGATTACACAACCTTATCAAGCAACAACAGACACTTGGGATAACCCAGATCTGTATTCTTTCTTAAGTAACTTTGGTTTTGAGCTAGACTACACACAAAATATGACGTCTTTACTAACCAGCCGCTATAACCCATCAACAGTTAATGGGACCCTTGTGCCCTCACTAATGAATCAGTTTGGCCTTACCTACGAACCGGCCTTGGGCCTTCAACAAAACCGTAAGCTACTTCGTGATGGAGTGACTCTTACTAAACAAAAGGGCTCCAAAGAAGGTCTAGTAGGATTTATTAAAGACTTTACTGGGTGGGGAGTTCCTGTACCTATCTCTGGCACACCTAACCCAAGCACTAATGGAATTGTGGTTGGCCACAATATGATGCTTGACTACAACGACTCTTCATTTGTAGAAAGTGTTGGTCACTGGCAATCACTAGATGGCAGCGCTGATCTAGATAGACTTGCTATTTATAACATCCAAACTATCTCTGTTAGCTCTGGAACAGCTACCTTAGTTATTGGCGCTAATAACTACGACGTAGGAAACTCAGTTGTAATTCAAGGCTTACCATACCCACTATTTAACTCTACAACCCCAGTGGTATTGACCGCAGTAGATCAATCTAACAGCATTAGCTTCTCTACAAGCTCTCCTGACTTTACAACCGTAACGGGCTATAACGCATCAACTCAAGCCTATGGAACAGTTGCTCCGTACCCAGCTCCTTGGGTTGAACCGACTGCACCAACTCTATTTCCAAATAAAGCTAATGCAATATTGGCACTCTATAACACGTCCTCTAGTACACAAACTGTTACCTCTTACTGTGGTGATGATGACCCTATTAATAAGGGTATCCCTGTTACAGCAGCCACTAGTTATACGTTTAGTATTTATGCCGCAAAAGGCGCAGGAGCAACTGCTAGAAATGTAACCGCAGCAATCAAATGGTTTAATCGTTTTGGTGTTTATATCAGCACATCAACTGGATCAGCTGTATCAGATAACACAGCACAGTTCTCCGGTTCTGTTCGTCCTTATGTATCAGCAAGTGCGCCTACTGGGGCGTACTACGCATGCCCAGGGGTATCTATTGCCTCAGTAGGCGGCACTGCAACTAATGAGCACCATTACTTTGATGCAGCCCAGTTTGAAGCAGCCTCTAGCGCAACTAGCTTTGATGAGGCTCGTCAACTCCACTTAACCCTCAGAGCTAATCGCATTAATGAGTTAATCAACCCTCATTTTGCCTCACCAATAACTCCTTGGAATGTAACTGGCGCTTCTACTACAGCAGTTTCACAGTTTGCTGAGCCAGGTGTAGAAACGTTCTCCGTTACTACTGCCAGCATCGTATCTAATGTAGCAACAGTGACTTTAAATAACCCACACAGTTATCAAGTAGGTCAGGTGGTAGTTATCTCTGGAGTAACTGGCACTGGTGCTAGTAACTATAACGGCTCTAGAACAATTACCGGAGTAGGCCTTAATACATTTACTTACTCAGTAACGGCCTCTAACTCCACGGTAACAAGTGGAACGGTTTATCGCGTAGGTAACGGGCTACAACTAACTGCCACTGCAACTGGCACAGCCGTGCTTTCATCTTGGGATGGATCTACAACATCTCAGTTGATGGGTATCTATTACCCAAACACCTCTTATACATTCAGCATCTATGTGCAACCTGCAACAACTTCTGAGACGTTTACGCCAAAGATCTCGTGGTACGACAGCACTAACACTTTAATAAGTACCTCTTCAGGCACCTCATTTAATTTAAACGCTGGCGTCTGGACTCGACCATATGTAACAGCAACTGCGCCAGCTACAACTGCATACGCAACAGTTGAGATAGATTGGACTACGGCTACAACAGGAGACGTAGTTATAGTTGACGAAGCTTTGTTTGAAAACGCTGGGCAAGTATTAGAGTACTTTGATGGGTCTAACGGCTCAGCTACTGTCTATGACCTATTTTGGGAGGGCGGCCAGGGTAACGCAAACGCGGCCCGTAGTCACTACTATAAGAATAGATTTGCTGTGCAAACCCGTCTATTTGGTGCTGTCTTAAACGCGCAGCTTCCTATGGGAAGCACTGCCGCAGTTTATATTGCTCAACCGCAAACCTGATGTGCTAGCGTAGGCCCCCTAAGTCAGGGGGTCCTATGGACAAATACTACGTAATAGTTGCCGGTGATGGACAGACCAGCCGCGCAAATGTAGAAGCACTAATTGAAGACTATGTATACGGGCACGGACAAGAAGTTACCTTTGTATTCCCGTATGAGAAGCGCCCAAGTCAAGGACAGATCTTTGCTGCGCAACTTGCTAAAGACAAGAGCAAAGACATACTGCTCTTTTGCAGAGAAGACGCTAACTACGAGGGCATACCCTCTTCATCGGTAAGCCACTCCGACACTCCGTTTGATACTGCGTGCACTAAATTAAAGGGCACCAACGTCATAGCCTTTATATTGGTAGACGATGAGGATCAAGGCACCAATAACCTCTTAAGCATTTTTGACAAACATAAGGTGCCCTCTTTTGATCTGACCGAGGGCTTGATGCCAATTAAGTTCAACCCAGGCGCGTCTGAGGTTATATTGAACCCGTCTATTCCTGAGCTGGAAGAGTTCTTTAAGCCAGAGGAGGACGTCGAAGAGGACCTTGAGGACTTTGACGACGAAGACCTAGAGGATGAGGAGCTGGCTGAGGACTTTTATCTAGGTGTCCAAGCTTTAGCTAAAATGATCGCCAGAGAGGTGGCAGCCGAACTCCTGAAGGCCACAGAAACGCCCAAGAAGGGGTCTAGGGAGTGATTTCAGCCCGTGCCCTAGGGGTCTACATGTATCTACAAGAATCAGAGGCTAATATCAGCGCTGAGAACCTTGCTCGGATTTTTTCAGAGGGTCGCAAAACCATGCTGGCTGTCCTAAAGGAGCTCCGAGAGGCTGGCTACATTAAAACCACTCGGGAGGTTATCAACGGCAAGTACATTACCGTTTCGCGGCTAACCGATGGGAGTCCCAAATCGGCACTTCTGATACAGCAGTCACAGCTGTATAGCAATTTAGTACTAAATACTAATACATTTATAAGTAAAAAAATAGGGTTTGGCGAAGCCAAACGGGGAGAAGAAGCGATGAATGATGAATGGAACTCATTAGGTCAAATAGAGCAAGACCCCGAGGAGATGGCTGAGCTCAAGCGCCGAGATAAAGAACGCCGTGACCGCGAGTACCGCGAGGCTCGCAACGCTAAGGCTGAAAAGGCTATGGCCGCCAATATCAATCGCGATCCAAACCATTGGTCCATAGACAACGCAGTCTTTGAGTTCGCCAACCGCATGGTCAGGTGGGACATAACTCCGTGGGAGGGTTCTCGAGCGGTATTTAAAACGGCATACGCAAAGGCGCGAAAGAGTTATGGCACTACAGGCGACGTTGAGGTCAAGATGATGGATATCTTCTTCGGTCGGCTAGATCATGAGAAGAAGGTTAAGGACTCTGATATGGTCTGGCGGTTGTTCCTCAAGAACTTTGGTAGCCTGCAAATAGCGGCTCAGCAAAGTACAAGCGCCCCAGAAGAAGTAACCAAAGCTAAAGATGTATCTAAGCAACAGTTGGAGAGGTTTTAGTGTTCAAACTTGACGACTTAAAGATACGACGTAAAGCCTGGGTTAAAGCCGCAAATATAAATCCAAATCGTCTTGGTTGGTTACTAGATGATTGCACTGTCATACATGCAGATGACCGTAAGAAGATTGATGTTTGGATGGATGCTTTAGAGCGCGGAGACATTATTCGTTCTGCTGGTAACTCTAGGTGCGGTAAAGGATTACTTCTTTGGGGAGAGCCTGGCCACGGTAAGACCACACTAGCGCTCTCTATTATCCAAGAGATAATGACTCGTTTTCCTATTGAAGCTTTTGATGTTAAAGAGGGTCGTGTACTTATTCGTCCTTGTTACTTCATTACTTTTAACGACATACTCAACCTTAAAGGTGAGTTAATGGATGAAGCTGACGATGAAACTCAGATTTTATATCAAGGTATATTGGGTGACTGCCCAAATGACTCTTACAATATACGTGTACTGATTATTGATGACCTTGGTAAAGAGCACGCTTCTTTATCTGGTTGGCAGAAAAGTATGTTGCATCATGTGTTGCGCACACGCTTTAACAATGGATTGCCTACTATTGTTACTACAAACATTTCGTTAGACAATTGGGGTTACGTATACGGTGATGCTACCGAGAGTTTTGCTCACGAGTCGTTCCTGTACTTACCTATTGAAACATCGGATCTAAGAAAGTGAGTAGAGCAATGACCACCAAGCTTATTCAGGTGTTTTTGAGTCAGACTCAAACGCCTGGGCCAGGTATCTATGAAGTATCTGGAGATGAGCAAGGTAACCTGTTCTGTACCTGCCCCGGTTTTAGAGGCCGCAGTACTTGCAAGCACTCACGCTTTGTTAAGTCTCGCATTGATAGCAACAACGGAACTTACCCATTAGAGATCTCAAGCCGCGCCACCGAAGAGGACGCCGCTAAAGCCAAGAAGTCAAGCAAAGACTTTAGAGAGTTTGTTATCAAGTACGGAAGGATTGAGGTCTACTAAATGAAGAACGGGGACATCAGTAATGAGCTCCCCAAGAGAATACTCGTTACAACAGACGCGTTTTCAATTGTGGAATCTAGTATTACAAAACGGTTTAAAATAATACCTAAGGTACATAGAGAGCTAAAGCTACGTAAAGACATCCTTAGTAAGTTTTATTTGTACACCACGCGCAAAGGGGTCACCCTTGAGCTGATTTCATATGAGATTAACTCAGAGGACCTTGAAGAGTTGATGCTTACTTTAGATGCGATGGGTACTAACCCATTTCGCTACTCAAGAGCCTATGACTCTATAGAGGCTGTGATGCAAGACTTGCCATACAGACCTGAAGTTCTTGGCGTTATAGATCAACCAAAAAATCTGCTACGGTACGGTCACTGGGGAATGGACTTTAACTATCTATGAACAATGAAGCTTATCTAATAAGCAAGATCATTACTGAAAAGAGTATTGGTTACGCCCTTGAGCGCGGAATTACTGAAGAGTGGTTTGCTGACACTGAAGAAAAGAATCTTTATAGGTTCTTACAGCATCACTACACTGAATACCAAGAGTGCCCTAGCTTAGAGATCATCCAGTCTAACTTTAGAAACTACACTCCCCCAGTAGTTGAAGACCACATTGATTACTTCATTGATAAGTTAGTAGAAGGTCGTCGTAAGGCTTTAATTATTAATACGATGATTGATGCTAGTCAGTCACTTGAATCTAAGAAGCTTAATGCGCATGAAGACGCGCTTATTAAATTACAACAAGGCTTTGCTCTACTAGAGCAGTCTGGTCTTGGTTCTACTAACGACCTTGAAATTAGAAAGGCTGCTAAGTCTGCTATGGAAGAGTACATAAACCGTAAGAACAGTCCAGGGTTACTAGGTCTACCTACCGGCTTTCCAACTATGGATGCTTCTACCTCAGGCCTACAACCAGGTCAGCTAGTAGTTATTGTTGCACCCCCTAAGACAGGTAAGTCAACGCTTGCTTTGCAGATAGCTATTAACTGTCACCTTAATGGTCACAAGCCTATGTTCATGTCATTTGAGATGAGCAACAACGAGCAGAAGACTCGTTACTACGCTATGCGTGCTCGCATCTCTCACAAACGACTTATGACAGGAACCCTTACCGCTGAAGAAGAGCAGCGTTATGAGCGTATTGTTACTAGCATTCAAGATATGAATGATGACTTCTGGTTTACAGACTCCTCTAGCGGTTTAACCGTAAGTGCCGTTGCCAGCAAGATTCAAGGAAAGAACCCAGATATTGTCTTTATTGATGGAACCTACCTTATGTTTGATGAGGTAACTGGTGAGTCCAATACTCCACAGGCAATTACGCAGATTACTCGTAACCTTAAGCGCTTAGCCATGAAGATTAACAAGCCTGTTGTTATCTCTACTCAGGCTCTTGCATGGAAGATGAAGAAGGGTCAAGTAAGCGCAGACTCTATTGGTTACTCCTCATCCTTCCACCAAGATGCCGATGTTATCTTTGGTCTTCAGCGCGAAGATGAGAATGTAGATGACACTCGTTTACTACGCGTTATTGCTAGCCGTAACTCTGGACTTAGCGAAGTCTCCCTTATGTGGGATTGGAACACTGGCGCTTTTAGAGAGATGGATAACAACGACCTATGACAGTAGAAGAGATGCAGGAAACTCTTGCCGACCTTGGCATTAAGGTCATTGGAACTCGTGGTTGGGAAGTGCAAGGGGAATGCCCAGCACATGAGGAACGAACAGGGCATCCAGATCGTAACCCCTCTTGGTATATCAACGCGGACTCTGGCGCTCACATATGCTTTTCATGCGGGTTTAAGGGAAATCTTTATTCACTAGTTGCCTATGTACGAGGTGTTCCGTTAGATCAGGCTACCGACTGGGCAAACACTAACCTGAACTTAGTAGCTCGTCTTATGCGCTTAACCGAACCCGAGAAAGCGCAAGCAGAAGAGACAGTAAGAGTTACTGAATCAATGCTCAGCGCTTTTGTAGATGTGCCGGCTGAAGCTTTGCAAGCAAGAGGTCTCACACGTGAAGCCGCTAATCTATACGGTATTCGTTGGGACAGACATAACGGTAACTGGATTATTCCTGTGCGACATGTGTATGGTACTTTACTAGGCTGGCAAGAAAAAGGATTTAGTACACGATATTTTAACAATCACCCAAAAGGTATGAAAAAGGGCAAAGCACTTTTTGGTTATCAACAGTACAAATCGGGTGACATGATTGTTGTTGAGTCTCCATTAGACGTTGTACGGTTAGCCTCAATAGGTATACCAGGCGGAGTTGCTACTTTTGGCTGCTCAATCACTATTGAACAGCTAAGCGCAATACGTGGAGCTGACCGCATAATCTTTGCTTTAGACAATGATGAGGCTGGCAGAGTAGCCTCTAGAGATATGATTATTCGCTGCCGAGAGTTAAAAGCTGAAGCATGGTTCTTTAACTATAAGGACACTGACGTTAAAGATGTTGGCGCTATGAGTCGAGCAGAAGTAGTATCCGGTTTACAGAACGCACAGCACATGATTCGTGGAGAGAAGGCTATTGCATGATTATCGGTCTAACAGGTTACGCTAGAAGTGGTAAAGACTCAGTAGCAAAAGTTCTTGTAGATCATTACGGATTTATCCGCTTGGCATTTGCTGACCCAATTCGAGACCTTCTTTTAGAAGTAAACCCAATCCTTGATAAAGGTAATCGTCTTAGTTCATTAGTAGATGAGTATGGCTGGGATATAGCTAAAGCTCAACCAGAAGTTAGAAGACTTTTACAGACTCTGGGAGTAGGTGCCCGTAAGGTATTTGGAGAAACCCATTGGATAGATCAGACTCTAAAGCATATTCCACCAGTGGCTTATTACTTAAATAATTTTGTTATAACAGATGTTCGTTTTAAAAATGAAGCAGATGCCATTAAAAATAACGTACATGTTTCAAGTCATATTTGGCGCGTAGAGCGCCCAGGTGTAGGCGCTATTAACAATCATATATCTGAGTCTGAAATGTCGACATTTACTGTAGACCAGATCTTTACTAATAACGGTACTATTGAGGACCTTGAACTAATGATCAAGACTTGGATGAACGGCTTAAAGTGAGCCCTTACATTGATAAAGATGTAATGAAGAAATACCAAAGAAACTGGATGCGCAATCGTCGTCAACTTTGGGTAGATTCTCACGGCCCCTGCGCACACTGCGGCGGTTCTGATAGACTTCAGGTAGACCATATTGACCCATCTAAAAAGACCATGAACCCCGCAAAACTTTGGTCCATGTCTGATAAAAATAACAAAAAAATAGCGGAACTTGAAAACTGTCAAGTGCTTTGTCACGCTTGCCACTGGAAAAAGACTCTAAAAGAAAGAAGGGAGCGTAAAGAATCAAATGACTTTTACGGGGACTCTCCTTCCATACCAACCTGAGGCAGTAGACCGCATGTGCGACCGCTCTAGCATGCTGGTTGCCTATGACTTGGGTTTGGGTAAGACTGTTATTACCATAGCCGCTATAGAACGCTTGATGGATGAGCGGAAAATAGATGAGCCAGGCCTTATCATTTGCTTATCCTCACTTAAATACCAGTGGGCTAACCAGATTGAGAAGTTTACAGATGGCACTTCACGCGCTTTGGTCATTGATGGCACCCCGTCTAAAAGAGAAGCCCAATACGAAGAGGCTTATGATTGGCGTAACTCTGGGGTTGATTACATTGTTCTTAACTATGAACAAGTGGTCAACGATTGGAAGTTCGTCGAAAGACTTCCTAGAGGATTTGTAGTACTAGACGAGGCTACGGCCATTAAATCGTTTAAGTCTAAGCGATCTAAGCAGGTTAAGAAGTTAATTCAGACCCCCTATCGCTTTGCTCTTACGGGCACTCCTATTGAAAATGGTAAGCCTGAAGAGCTGTACTCCATCATGCAATTTGTTGACCCTTCTGTTCTTGGTCGCTTTGACATCTTTGACTCAGCTTTTATTGTAAGAAATAGCTGGGGCGGCGTTGATTACTATAGAAACTTATCCACCCTACACACCACTATGAAAGCCGCCTCTGTTCGTAAAGCTCAGAAAGATCCAGATGTAGCTCCTTACCTTCCAGAGACCATTCATCAAGACCCAATCAAGATTAGCTTTGATCGTAAAACAAGCAAGCTTTACTCCAAGATTGTAAATGACCTTTTGTTTGACTTAGAAGAGGCTCAGACTTTATTTGGGGCGTCCTTTAATGTCTTTTCTCATTACGGCTTAGAGTCTTCACGAGGAGGCCCTGAAGATGAGATGCGTGGCAAGATCATGTCTAAGATTGGTTGCCTAAAGATGCTCTGCTCTCACCCAGACCTGCTCCGTACTAGCTCTAGTAAGTTTGAGTTGATGAATGGAGAAGGCTCTGCATACGCAAATGAGCTGGTTATTGGAGGTGCCCTTGAGGGTGTTACTAGCTCACCTAAGCTTGACTACCTAGTTCAGTATGTAAAAGACTTTCTAGAGCAGAATGACGAAAATAAGGTAGTTATCTTTGCTACCTATGTAGACATGCTGGACATGATTGCTGACGCTTTGGGCCGAGAACAATGCCGCCTTTATTCAGGCAAGTTAGACGCTAAGACTAAAGAGACTAACAAGATTGCTTTTAATACAGACCCCGCTGTGCGTGTTCTTATATCTAGTGACGCTGGTGGTTATGGGGTGGATCTACCTGCCGCTAATCTATTGATTAACTATGACCTGCCATGGAGCTCAGGCACAGCCGTCCAACGCAATGGTCGTATCAAGCGCGCCTCTAGTCTGTGGCCTTCTATTGTTATTACTGACATCATTGCTACAGGCTCTATTGAGCAGCGCCAATGGGAAGTTTTACAGCAGAAGAACGCCTTAGCCAATGCTGTTATTGATGGTGAGGGCATAACTGAGGACGGCGGAGTAGAAATGAGCGCTGGTAGCTTAAAGCAGTTCTTACAGAGTTCTATTGTATAATTGATGAATGCCTAACGCACCTAAGACACCGACCCGTACCATCCGCGTCTCGGATGATATTTGGCTTGCCGTTCAGAAGAAGGCCGCTAAAGAGGGCGTTACAGTTACTAGCATTATTATCAAGGCGCTAGAAAGCTACATCAAGGTTGACAATCCTCTAGAAGATAACTAATGTGGTGCCCCTAGGGGGTACTAATGAATATAGAAGAGTTAAAGAAAAACGCTCGTCAGTTTCTAGCATTAAAGACTGAGATGGGCATGCTGGCAGATCGCCAAAACGAACTTAAGAGTCGCATGACTCAAGACATAGACACTCTTGAACCTGATGATAAAGGCCATAGGGTTATATCTTTTGAGGACGCCATTATGGGCAATATAAAGGTCACTAAGCAGCGCCGTGTATCCAAGAACTTAGACATGAACGTTGCAGAGCAAATCCTCACCGATAAAGGTATAAAGAACACCTGTATCAAGATGGTTCCTGTGCTAGATGAGGCCGCAATTATGGCCGCCTTTTACGAAGGTTACCTAACTGAATCTGACATTGACACAATGTTTCCTGCAAAGGAGACCTTTGCGTTTATTGTAGAGAATAAATGACAGACGACTTTATTGATCAGGCTTTTGCTGACCTTGATGAGTACTACCCAGGCAGTAAAAAGAAGCGCAAGGCAGTAGCCAAGAAAGACCCAGAGATTGTTGTGTCTAAGAACTGGGACTCTAATCCAACTAAGCGCACGCTGCCTAATGGTAAAGACGTTGAGTTGTTTCTTATTGGGTCTCTAGCATCTGCCTTAGGCAGGCCTATCATTACAATTCGTACATGGATTAAAGAGGGTTACCTACCCTCAGCACCCTACAGACTTCCCGTTAAAAAAGACATTAATGGGAAAGACCATCAAGGACGTAGGCTCTACTCTCGAGCCATGATTGAAGCGGTCATTGAGCGCTTTGACAAGGCTGGAATTTTAGAGACAAAACGTATAGACTGGTCTCAACATCAGCACCTCAGTAATGAGATCGCTGAAGCGTGGAGTAACATCCGGGCTGATGAAACAAAATCAAACTAACAAAGGAAAAACAATGTCAGTAAATCGCACAGAAGAATACCTACCAGCCACTGACGAGTTCAGTGCATCTGCTATCAATGACCGCCCAGCGCAGTCAACCTCAACAGCAATCCAATCAGGTTGGGAAGCTGGAGAAAAGATCACACCTGTATCACAGGGATACGCCAAAGACTTTAAGTTTACCGATGGCGGCTTCCAGGTAGTTAAGTTCCTTGATCAAGACGGTCCGTTTGCTGTCTACAAGCAACACTTCCTTACCAACAAAGAAGGACAGAAGTCCTACATCTCCCTTGGGTCTAATGATCCTCTCTGCATCAAGCTTGGTAGCAAGCCAGAAGAGAAGCGTGCTTTCTCTATTGTCAACCTATCTGCTGAGGGCGGACCGCAACGTCAGATGCTTATTGCATCTCCACGTTTGTGGAAGGCACTACATGCAGCACACTTCTCCCCACAAGGTCCATTGACCCGTAACTATTGGGCAGTAAGTCGCACAGGTAAGCAACAGACAACTGCTTATCACATTAACCCAGTAAAGGGCCGTGACTTGATGGAAGACTGGCAGATTGACGAGGCTGCTTCAGACGCTTTCGTTGCATCAGTTCAGCCGTATACACGCGCTGACATCAAGACACCTACTTGGGATGAGCTAGAGGCTATCGCAGACTCTTTGCTCTAAAACACACATAGCTGTTAGAGGCCGATGACCCCCTTCCATCGGTCTCTAACTTTATAGGGGACACAATTTGAATATTATTACGACTAAAGAGCAACTGGATGAGATGGTTGCTTATTACCTCAAGCAAGATGCTTTTGCTTTTGACGTAGAAACTGTTGGACAACATAGAGGCATACCCGCAGTAAACGAAGTTCTTTGGATATCTTTTGCTACACGTGGCCGTGGAGATGTTATTCCTATGGGTCATCCCAACGGTGATTTTTTAGAAGCAATTAGGCCTTTAACAGGTCAAGGACAAAAGCGCGTAGATGCTGGTTTGGAAGCCCGTGACTATGACTACTCGCGTGATAAAAAGAAGCACGTAAAGAAGTTTGGTCCAGCCCCAAAACAGCTCTTTCCTGCTGAAGTATTTAAAGCATTAGAGCCTTTAATGTTTAACGAGAACATACTTACTATTGGTCACAACCTTATCTTTGACCTATGTTCTGTAGCTAAACACTATGACGGAGTAATTCCTGTAGGCCCGTACTTTGACACGCTTATCGGTTCATTTTTATACGATAGTCGTAACAGCGGAAAGCTTGGCTTAGACGACTGTTTACAAAGAGACTTAGGCTTTAGCATGGAGAAAGGCATAGGTCATAAGGTTGAAGAGTATTCTTTTGATGAGGTAGCTAAGTACTCATACCTTGACTCTAAGTACACATTCTTACTTTGGCAGATAGTTGCCGCTAAGATTACCAAATCAGATGTAGAAACTGTAATGGGTCTTGAGATGGATCTGCTTAAGGTGTTGTGCCAAATGAAACTTACAGGCGCAATTATTGACGTTGAACACCTTAAAGAACTACACGTAAAGCTGGAGGAAGAGGTAGAGGTAATCAAGTCCAATATCTACTCGATTGCTGGCAAGGTATTTAACCTTAACTCTAACGCTGAAAAGCAAGAGCTTTTGTACGGCCCAGTCTCTGAAGGCAACAGAGGTCTAAAGCCCACTATTCTTACGGGCAAAGGTGAGAAGACGCCCCCAGATAAGAGAACATATTCAGACTACTCCGTTTCCGCAGAGGCCCTTGAGGCTCATCCAGACGATGAGTTAGTGGCTGCTATCCTCCAATACGCTGAGATTAATAAGTTACTTAGCACCTATATCGTCCCTTACATTGGCGGTGAGGTAGTTAAGTCCGTTAACGGTAAAGAGAAGATTGAAGAGCGGGAAAGCCTACTTATCAACGGAAAGATCTACGGAGACTTCAAGCCTTGGGGAACAGAGACAGGACGTTTTTCTAGCTCTAACCCCAATTTGCAGAACATACCCGCGCCTAATGACAAGGTGCCTGATAACAAGAACTACGGCAAGATGATTCGTGACCTCTTCTATGCCCCAGAGGGACATAAATTGGTTGTAGCTGACTACTCACAGATTGAGCCTCGCATTATTGCCTCTATGTCTGGCGACCCAATTATGATTGACAACTACAATACTGGCGGAGATATCTACACAACTGTGGGTAAGACTATGGGTGTAGACCGCAAGGCAGGTAAGGTCTTGGTATTGGCTATTGCCTATGGCGTTGGCCCCGACAAGATCTCTCGTCAGATTGGCTGCACCATACAAGAGGCTAAGCAGCTATTAACTGACTTTGCTGCCAAGTTCCCTTCCGTAGATCTTTACAAAGCCAAGGTAATTGGGGTAGCCCGTAACACGGGGTACGTCTCAACCATCTTAAAGCGCCGTCGCTACCTACCGGATATCAAGTCCAAGGTCCCCGCCTTTAGATCCAGCGCCGAGCGCCAGGCCTTTAACACGCGCATCCAGGGGTCCGCCGCAGACATAATTAAACTTGCTATGATTAGAGCCTACGAAAGAGTTCCCGCCGAGGCAAGAATCATCTTAACCGTACATGATGAAATCGTAACCTTGACCCCAGACCACTTAGTAGATCAAACCTATGCAGCTATACGCGAGGCTATGGAAGAGATTAAATTTCTAGACGTTCCACTGATTGCAGACATTAAAGTTGTCCAGCGTTGGGGAGAGGCAAAAGACTAATGGCATGGTGGACAAACGTATTTAAAGGCAACTCAGATGATGAGGAGATTAGTACTCAAGAGATTCCTCTGAGTACGGTTTATCGTTGGTATCTATACGACACCGAGTTAGTAGATAACGTAAATGACCTTGCTGAGATGGTTGGGCTTAGTCGCATAAGTGAAGAGGGGGAGTGCAAAGAGCTAGAAGACAGCGAAGACAGAGTAAAATCTGTTGCACCTTTGTTTCCTTTCTTGGAGTCTATTGCAGATATAAGCGCCAAGTCTTTGGTAGCTCTTCATTTAGCTGAGGCCTTAAGCTCAGATAATATGGAAGACCAGGAGCTAGAACAACATGGCGATGCAATAATGGCTGTTTATAAAGCGGTAGCCCTGTCTACTTTAATGGGCGCCTTTTCAATTGGGCTTCACTTGGGTATGATTGAGACGAACACAGTTAACTCTGATGTTCTTGAGTTTGGAGAAATAGATGAGTAATTCAGACTGGTTTTCACGCAGATTAGGTAACCCAGTTCCTCAGCAGCCACAGGCGCAGCCTCAATACGCCGCTCCTCAGCCCGCTACATATGCTCAACCGCAACAGCCACAGTATCCACCTTCACAACAGGCAACCCCTCAAGCACCTCGATGTCCGGGATGTGGTAGCGGAAATTACGGCAGTGTTCAAGGCGCAAAGCCTAGGTGCTACGATTGCGGTTACCCACTTCAGCAGTCAGGTAGTGGCTTAGGTAAAGGGATTATCAATCCTGGTCAATCTTCAGCAGGCCCAGCAACACCAGCACGCCAGATACCTACAGGTACTTTTAATGGCACTAAGCCAGCAATCGGAGCAGACGGAGGATTCTTAGGATGAGTACATTAACAGGCGATCTAGCAAAAGTATTTAGTGCTATCAATAAGAAGATGGGTGAGGACACTATTGTCCTTGGCTCAGATATCACTCAGACTGGTGGGCGTCTTACTTCAGGTTCGCTTGCGGTAGATGTTGCTCTTGGCGGTGGGTGGCCTTCCAATCAGTGGCATGAGATTGTTGGAGAAGCAAGCAACGGTAAGACCGCTCTTGCCCTTAAGACTATTGCTGCGAACCAGCAACGCGATCCAGAGTTTACAACTGTATGGGTAGCGGCAGAGGAGTGGGTTGCAGGTTACGCAGAGATGTGTGGCGTAGATGTCTCCCGTGTGTATGTAGTTTCTACAAATATTATGGAGGAGGCGTATGAAGCCGTCATTAAAATCGTGGAAAGTAAAGCTATTGATTGTATTGTCCTTGACTCACTTCCTGCTTTGGTGCCTGGAGCAGAGGACGAGAAAGAGATGGAAGAAGCAACAGTAGGACGCGGAGCTCTTCTTACTAACAAGTTCTTCCGTAAAGTAGGTAAGGCATCTAAGCGCTCACTAATACGCCCAGAACGTCCCTTTATTGGCCTCATCATTAACCAGTGGCGCTCAAAGGTTGGAGTTATGTACGGTGACCCACGTACCACTCCGGGCGGTCTAGGTAAAGATTACGCCTTCTTCACACGCCTAGAAGTCCGCCGTGACTCTTGGGTAGAGGTAGGTAAGGGCGACGATAAGCGCAAGGTTGGTCAGGTAATCAAGATCAGAGTACTTAAGAATAAGTCAGCTGCTCCAGGTCAGGTAGCTATTGTTGACTTTTACTTTGCAAATGGCGGTGAAATTCCTGCCGGAGACTTTGACTTTGCTAAAGAGATCGTTGCCATTGGCATACTTAATAAGGTTATTACCAGAGCTGGTGCTTACTACCGGTATGGCGGTTCGCAATGGCAAGGCCAAGATGGTATGCTTCAGGCTATACGGGAAGATATTGATCTTCGAGAGACCCTTGAACGGGAAGTACTAGACTCCATTAAAGCTGGATCTAAGTATATTGCCGATGACGAAGAGTAAGGGTCTTCGACAGTCACAGAAGCACGAGGCACGACTAGCAGAAGTTCTAGACGGGAAACGCAACGCTGGAAGCGGAGCTTTTTGGAGTCGTAAAGGTGATGTCCGTAGTGCTGATATTCTTTTAGAACATAAGTACACAGGCAAAGCCTCCTTTACTATCAAAGCCGCAGTGCTAGAAAAGATTGTTAAGGAAGCAATACTTGAGAGCCGCATGCCTGTGCTAGGCGTAAGTCTTAATAGTGAGAACTATGTATTGTTAACTGAAGATGATTTTCTGGAAATGCGCCAGAGCTTCCAGGAGCATCACACTTGTACGACGAAGACTTCGGACCAGAACCTTGGCGATATAAAGCAAAATGCCGAGGAATGAGCACCAACACTTGGTATCCCCCAAGAGATAAAGATCAATATAAAGATATTGCTGACGTAGCAAAGGCTGTCTGTTACGGCAGAGATGGTCTCCCAGAGTGCCCTGTTCGTAAAGAGTGTTTACTTTATGCAGAGAGCATGGATGATACCCACGGTATCTGGGGAGGCATGAGTCACCGTGAGCGTAACGCGCTTAAGCGTAAAGCAACACGCGCAGGTATGACACTTGAGGAATGGGTACTAGATAAAGATCTATGATAAGTTACCCACATGAGTCAGCTAAAGAAATTTGTAGACGTGGCTAAAAAGAACACACGTGTACTTGGTTCTTTAGAGCGCCATTTAATGGCTAAACCTAAAGATAAATCACGTAGAACAGATGTTTTACATCCATCAGAGATGGTTAGTTCTGACTGGTGCCATCGTGCAGCGTACTTTCAATTGCAGGGTGAAGAGCCAATTAGCACTCGTACTAACAGCCTACGCCTAGCTTCGGTATTCGCTGAGGGTCATGCCATTCATTCCAAATGGCAGAGCTGGCTGCAGGACATGGGCGTACTATTTGGCAAGTGGTATTGCTATGAATGTGAGGAGTTCTTTTGGGGCGGTGCAGACTGCCACGAAGGTCCTCTTGCATATAGAGAAGTGCCGTTATTCTATGAGCCCTTGCGAATATACGGTCACGCAGATGGTTGGTTGACAGGGCTTGGCGACCCATTAATGCTAGAGATTAAATCAGTAGGGGTAGGAACCCTAAGGTTTGAAGCGCCAGAGCTTCTTATAGAAAATGACAATGACTTTGATAAAGCATGGAAAGCTATTAACGCCCCTTTCATGAAGCACATTATGCAGGTGCAGATCTACATGAAGTTAGCTGAGCTTCTTAATTATGAGAACTACCCACAGGAAGCGGTAATTATCTATGAGAACAAAGCTAATCAAGAGGCTAAAGAGTTTGTAGTAAAAAAGAGCGACTTTGGCATCTCGCAATTATTTGATGCAGCCGCTATGATTGTGAACGCAGTAAAGACTAATACGCCTCCCCAATGCAATATCCGCAATGAGGGATGCGCTAAATGCGAAGGGTATACAAATGGTTAATATAGTTGCCACAGGTATTAGTGAAGACCTACTACAGGTACTAGAGTCACAGGGTTTGCCAGTTAAGCGCAGCCTAGATATAGAGATTAAGCCTTTTCCAGCAGACATCACGGGCGTAGATGACCAAGAACTTATGGAGATGGCTCGCTCCTATATGGAGAACTACAACTTCCTACTCACACAGGTAGCCTGCGCTGAGTTGGCGGTTACTGAGGTTGAGAATTACTACAAGCAGGAAGAGGCTAAGCTTCTTATTCAGAAGTCCTCAGACCCAAAGATAAAAGCCACAACTATCAAAGCCATGATTCTTACCGACCCAGATATGCAAAAACTATCTGCTGACCGCATGCACGCTGAGGCTTATCACAAGTTGTTGAAGACAACTATGGACAACCTTGAGCGCTACTACCAGCTAACTAGCCGTGAACTCACCCGTCGAACATCTGTTATAAAGGCCCGCGGTTACTAATGAAGGTATTCAGCAAAGGAACTGCTGATGGCAAGGTCTATCTTGGCATAGATCAGTCCTATAGTGGCTTTGCTATAACCGCATTCAAAGACCAAGACAACTACTACACAGAGGTCTATAAGTCTGATAAGCGCGGGGTAGATCGTCTACGAGATATCCAAGCCCACACCATGAACTGGCTACACGAATTTGACGATATAGCAGACGTAGCTATGGAAGGCTATGCCTTTGGCAGCCAGATGGCCAACATGTTGGGGGAACTGGGCGGCATGGTCAAGCTGACCCTTTTAGACTTTGGCATCTACCCTTTAATAGTCCCGCCAACCAACCTCAAGAAGTATGCCTGTGGCAAGGGCACGGGCGTATCAAAGAGCCAAATGCTTTTGTATATCTATAAGAACTGGGACGCCGAGTTCAACGACGACAATGCCGCAGACTCCTATGCCTTAGCCCACTTAGTCTCAGGGTCAGGTAAACGTACATACGAAAAGGAAGTCTATGCTAAACTTCAGGATCCAAAGTTTAGGGAGCGGTAGTGACTACGATAGTAGCCGTACAATACAAAGACCGTTGCGTATTTGGAGCAGATAACCAAGTAACCGATGGTACTGGCCGCATTTATAGGCATCCCGATATGTCTAAAATTACTGAAAAAGGCCCTTATTTGATTGCTGGCAGCGGCGAAGTACAGCCGTGTGACGTGGCTCAACATATTTGGAAGCCGCCAACCGTTACAGCCTCTGACCGCAAGGACATCCATCATTTTGTTATTACAAAAGTTATGTCTTCCTTGCGTGAATGCCTCAAATCTAATGGGTATAACTTTGAAGAAGAAAGAGACAAATCGGACAACGGTCCTAGGTTTAACTTTTTGATTGCAGTCAACGGCAAAGTTTTTGATATCTCAGATGACCTATCCGTATGCCGTACAGACAGCGGCTTTTATGGGGTAGGAAACGGCGCAGCTTACGCTCTAGGGGCCTTACATGCGGGCGCTACCATCTTAGATGCCCTAAAGATTGCAGAGTCTTTAGACGCCTATACATCCGGCCCATTTATAGAAGTAGAACAATACGGGGTATAAAGATGCCATCTTATGATTTTAAGTGCGACACCTGTTCTTCAGTCATAGAGGTGCAGCGTTCCTTTGATGAAGAGGGAACCCCCACCTGTATTCCTTGTAATAAAACAATGACCCGTATGTGGCAGGCAACTCCTGCTCATTTTAAAGGTGGAGGTTGGGGCGGACAATGAGTAAGACACAAAATAAACGACAAGAACGCCTTCGTGAAGCCGCTTCTTTTATTTCAGAGCGCCGCGCTATTCAGTTACAGGTGTTAGAACAAAACTATGAGATTGGCGTAAAGCTTTTCTTAGATCAAAAAGATACGCTTTCACCTGAAGAGGTTGACCAGATAGAAAAGATGATGGCCGAACAAAGAGCGGCATTGGACAAGCTGCATGAGCAAGTCGATCCGCGAACTAAAGCCTGATTACACAGGCACCATGGAGTATGCAGACCAAATCTGCCATGAGTGTCCAAAGTGTGAGTCCAGCATCTGGTTAATTAAAGCCTCCTTTGAGGACTATGAAATATCTCAGTATTTTATAGACATGGAATGTGCCATCTGTGGCACATACGCCAAGGCTCCTTGTCCTCCGGATAGGCCTATGTAAGACGTTTAACCTTATTTTGTCTAATTTAGGCTTCATACTTTATGCCACGGGGAACCACTATTTGTAACCCAAGGAGCATAAATTGTCACAAGAACAGGAACCGCTGCGCGTAGGTGCAGGCAGCAACCCTCAGTCCGTAGCATCAGCTATTGCCCACGCTATTTATGAAAAACATCAGGTGTCTATTCGTGCGGTAGGCGCGGGAGCAGTCAATCAGGCTGTAAAAGCCATTGCTATTGCTCGCGGTTATACAGCTCCACGAGGAATCAACCTAGTCTGCATCCCAGGATTTGCCAGCATTAAAGGCGCCACAGGGGACATCAGCGCTATTGTTTTTCAAGTTATAGCCAATTAAGCCTGTAATAAGCGCGTAAGTACCGTACATTTATAAGAACAATTCCTCGGCCAAGGAGAACCATGAAGAATCCATTTAACAACCCAGCACCACTAGCACCAACCAGTGCGGCTACCCCAAATATGAAGGTAGTTAACGCTTCCGCTGCACCTTCAGCCAACACTAAGTTGATGCCAAAGAAGAACACGGCAGCTGGCGACCCATACAAGATGGCTAAGCCATCACGCACATTCGTAAAGGCTACATCCGGGGCCCGTTACGGTGTTCGCGTTAAGTTCCAGAAGGCAGAAGCTCACGAGGCAGGCGCTACTCAGGGTAACGGCCGTCTACTTCCCTCAGCTATCAAGCGTTCTTCGCAGAACTTCAGCGCAGGCATGGGTGACCATAACTAATAGCTAGACAAATAGCCCCCGGGACTCTAGTCCACGGGGGTTATTTTTTGCTATAATTGATGTAGGACGCCGAACGGGTCCTAACTAAACTATATCGTCTAAGGAGATATAACAATGGCTTCAGGCTACCCAACACGTAGCCCGCATGAAATGTGGGCAACTAAAGAATCAACAAAGACAGTCACAGTCAAGACCCCAGCTCAGATTGTTACAGAGCTAACCAATCACCTAGTTAACCGAGGAATCGGCTTCAATATTCATTCCGCTTTCTTCAATGAACTGGTCAATCAATTCGATACACGATCAACCTATCCTCCGTACGACATCCTTTCAGCCGGAGAGAACAAGTACCTTATCCGCCTTGCTCTTGCAGGGTTTTTTAAGGAAGATCTGGAGATTACCTTCAAGGATCAGGTCCTTACTATTGAGGGCAAGAAGGATGACGAATCTACTGATGAGTACTTCCACAAGGGTATTGCGGCTCGCGCATTTAAGCAGTCCTTTCCACTAGCTGAGTACGTAACAGTAGAAGGCGCGGAGATGAAAGATGGCATCTTAACTGTAAAGCTGGAGAGAGAAATTCCAGATGAGTTAAAGCCAAAAACAATTAAGATCAAGTAATTTACTAAGCATCGGCCCCCGTCAAATTGGCGGGGGTTTTTGCTTGATTTGCGCGCTTTGTGTGTTACGATTATCGCGTCGCAGCTTGACGAACACAAGGAGAGACATGTTAGAAGTGCTAAACAAGCACCTAGACAAGACTTCATTAAGCGGTTGTGTAGTGGCCCAGTGGATTTCTACTCTAGGTAAAGACGAACAGAAGTTATTTGAACAGATAAAGATAAACAATTCAACTGTAAAACTAGCACATCTATTTCAAGATTTACATAAAGATGTTGAGCTTCCATTTAAACTAACCGCCTTCCGCTCCCACCTCAGAGGATATTGCACATGTCGATAAAGACCAGCCTACTTGATGTATTAGAGAACGCAGTTACTACTACTGATACTAGCGGTTGGGCTTGGCCCCCAATCCAGCAAGCAAAACCAACTGTTATTAAGCCCGCAGAATATAAAGAGCGTCAAGCAAGTAAGAATGGTTTTAAGTTATTTGTATTTGTTCCAGACCCACAGATCGGTTATCGTAAGTATGAAGATGGAACACTAGATCCGTTCCACGATGAAGCAGCAATTGATGTTCACTTCCAGCTTCTTGCTTATTTAGAGAAGCGTTATGGCGTAGATGAAATTGTCCACCTTGGAGATTATCTAGACCTACCAACAATGGGTAAGTATGCACAGGAAGAAATGTTTGCGCATACAGTACAGCCAGCCCTTGATTACGGCCACGCGCTATTAGCAAAACAACGTGCTACCTGCCCAGATGCAAAGATAACCTTGCTAGAAGGTAACCACGATTGCCGTATGCAGAAGTATGTAACTATGAACGCTATGGCATCTAAGGGTATTAAGCGCGCTAACTCGGCCCCTGAAGAGTGGCCAGTCATGACTATTCAATACCTATTACGTTTAGAAGAGTTAGGGATCAACTATGTTGGCGCGTATCCGGCGGGCGAGTATTGGATTACTCCTTACCTTCGTGCTATTCATGGCACTACCGTTCGTTCTAACGGCTCTACTGCTAGCGCATACGTTAACAAGAATCCCCATGTATCAACGGTATTTGGCCACGCCCACAGGCAAGAGCTTCAATATAAGACTGTCGCTAACGGTGACGGCCCTATCCGTAGTGTTAGTGCTAGCCCTGGCTGCCTTTGCCGGGTGGATGGTGCCGTACCTTCTTACGGTTCTGGTCTTAACGATAATGGCCGCCCAGTTAAACATTGGGAGGATTGGCAGCAAGGAATCATGATCGGCTGGGTGCATGAAGAAGAAGGACACTTCACACTACAGCCTATTCATATCATGGATAAGTGGGCTATTTACGAAGGCAAAGAGTTTAAGTCTAACCTCTAAGTAATTGCGCGTATCCTTGTTGTATGGCCAACCCTTCCCCGCATCAAAACGTACAGAACCTCGGCGCAGGTGGTATGTATGGAACTAACACTGTCTATGGCGGTGGTGGTGTTCCTGTTGCACGTAGTGAGTTGGATTTCCTCCGTCTTGGTGTGGGACGTGCGCCCCAAGCGGAGTATCCAGATGGTTATCTAGGAACAATCCGTACACGCCGTGACGATCGCGGCCGTGATACATCAGATAATGTTCTTAATGCACTCAAGGTACGTGTAGGTCAGCGCTCATACCAGCGTGGTATCCACCGTGGTGAAAGAATTGATGTTCAAGACTACTACTATCCAGAAGGTCTTGATGCAATGCGCGGAATCCGTCGCCAAATGAAAGGCGTTAGAGACGGTAATGTAATCCGCGTCCAGCGCGGGGTAGAGAACGCTATGGCGGCTCCCGCGCCTCATCTTCCAAATGATGGTAAAGCCAACATGAGGAGCACATCACCACTATCACTAGATAAGCGCCGTGTAGATCAAATGGCTCGTATGAGAACACCTTGGAGATAAAGTGAATAGAAGCAGCGGACAGTTCCCTAACTCAGTAATGCACGATACGCAGTCTGTAAAAATTACGCGCCCTGAGTCTCAAGTAGCATTTTCTAAAGAAAAAGCAGTTATGCACCATGATGGTAGTCACGTAGAAGTTCCAGGCCCAGCCCGCGTTGCAGGCAAAGGTAAAGCATCAGACATTGTTAAAGTATTAGACGCAGTTAAGCAGTCATACGGTAGAAATGACTAAATACGCAGATGGAGTCTACAACCGTAGACCGTGGGTAGCGCCGCCCGAGGCCGCCAATCCCCCGCAAGAATACATCGGGCCATTTCAATCCAATCAAGAACGCTTATTAAGCCAATCAATGGCCGCATGGACTATGGGGCGCGCAGAAATTCAAGAGTATGTGCGCCCCCCTATGCCACAGATCAAACTGTTTCCACCACGTTTTGGCTATACTGAACACGAAATTACCATTGAAGATATTGCACAGATGCCTCGCAAGACGGCTACAACCCAGCGTGTAGAGTCTGACTTCAGCCAGACCCCTAACACTCAGGAATCAACCAGCACTAACTCGTTAGGACCAACAATATGAGAGACCCAGGTTTATATACAGATAGCACGGGTGAAGGCATGGCTGGCGCAGAAGATGTTAGCCTTCAAACCCAGCGCGACCTAAGTAAGACCATTTATAACGGAGATAAGGCCTGTAAAGCCTGTGGTACGCGTATTGACCCCGTACAATCGTTGTTGAACCAAGAGCACTGCCCATCCTGCTCCCGTAGGATGAAGCAGTCACACGTGAAAGGCGGCATGGCATGACCGTTAATAAGTTTCGTTCTGAGAACGCTTCTATGGAAGAAGGCGCCACAGACGGTAAGTATCGTAAGCGCCGTCCAAATACAGAGGTAGCCGCTGGACAGGGTGACGAACTAGTCGTCAAGAACCGCGCTAGCCTCCATCCATACTTTAACTATGGTTTCATCAACTCTGAAGATCCTTCTAAAGTAAACCCAGCAGGTAACTAATGTCAGCGCCAGATAGAGCAAAAGACCCTCGCAGAGTTATCGGCCCAATCCAACACGTTTCTTGGAAGGGTGAGTCGGGGGATAGCTACGAAACAACGTACCACCCAGACTTTGATACGCATGAGCGCGGAGAGCACCTGTCTTCGTTAATTTCCCGTGTTGGAGACAAGCCAGTAAAAGGTTCTGTAAAATGGAATAAAGGAGACGAGTAATCATGGCTAAAGATCGCGCAAGAGATACTCGTCGTTCTGTAGGTTCACATGAAAAGATGATGGGCGCACTTGGCCGTGCAGCAGGTGGTTGGGAACGCGGCACATTAAGAGGTAAAGATATTTCTGAAAAGGTTATTGAAGACACTGGTGAACTAAAAGGCGTCAGGCTTGGAAAAGGTCACGTTTACCATTCTGGAACAAATACTCCTATAGATGAAACAAGCGGTCTTACTACTAAAGCACCTTTTTATTCCGCATATGAAAGTGCTGACGAAAGTTTTAAATAATGGGCCGTCCACTATCAGGTAAGACTGCGCCTCAAGGCCGCATGTCCCTAATTGACCGTGTAGCGGGTGGTTCATACACACCACCAGCCCCACAGCCTTTGGCTATGCCACGTCAGTTAGAAACTGTAAAGGCCCCTGAAAAAAATAACAAAGTGAAACCTGCTGCCGAGGCAGTAGCTGTCACTAAACCAGCTAAAAAAGCTGTAGAGAAGCCGGCAAAGAAAGCTGCTGAGAAACCAGTTAAGAAGACAACTGAAGAAAAACCTACTGTTAGTGAGGTTGACAGCGACGCCGCTGAAAGAGAAGACCTTAAGAAGAAGATG
>Ga0208867_1000105_pt1 | contig 26853 bp, 59 predicted proteins | sample CryBogCBE05Oct08_FD_185505 | JGI IMG/M metagenome (GOLD analysis project Ga0208867, IMG submission 185505) | Freshwater microbial communities from Crystal Bog, Wisconsin, USA - CBE05Oct08 (SPAdes) (version 2) | ecosystem: Environmental > Aquatic > Freshwater > Lake | place: Crystal Bog... | reverse complement strand
TGGTTTACAATTAGTGGGGTCTAAGGTATAATGGTTCTAGTTCGAATAGTAAGGGATGGACGGCGAGGGCACACACTCTCTATAAAAATCAATGAGTTATAACTCTTTGATATTATTAGAGTTATTACGATTGACTTTTTGTAATACTTACGTTAGAATGTCGCTTCTCATGGTGTAAAACCATGGCTTCGCTTACCTTCTTTGAGATAGTAGGCGAACGACCGTACACCCAGCCCTCAGGAAGCTCAGTGCCTACTGGTACTTGTAGCTCTTGTATGCCGTTATTAATCCAGCGCTGGGTTTTACGATATTCTTTGAGGGTGTTTATGGTCTTATTATTATGTTTTTTACCGTAGAATGGGTTCTTTTCACCAGTAGTTGCCTTTGAGATTAATAGTCTAGTCTCAGCAGACTGTATAGTACCAGTTCGACCCTCTGCCAGTTTATTATTAAGAGCTTTATTATAATTAAGAGCAGGATCAGCAGGGGCAGTCTCTAAATGTCTTTGCAAGGCACGACTAGCGTCAGCTTCTATAGGAAAACAATGAATCACATGAATAATATACGAGTTTGGACCTGTCTTTAAGAGATCATCTTTAATATCTTTAACATTTGGCACCCATCGATCTCTTGCATGCGTTGTAGCCCATTCCAGATCATCTGTCGCATGTACACCCCAATATTCCCTCTGTAACACCAAATTTACATATTTAAATAGAAAGTATAATTTTATCATGCTATTACAGGGTTGACCTACCGTACATTATATATGCATGCACATGTTTACGATTTCGTTCCTCAACATTTATGTTTACGATTTCGTTCCTCACGATTTCGTTCCTCAATATTCAGTATGCACATGTTTACGATTTCGTTCCTCACGATTTCGTTCCTCACGATTTCGTTCCTCAATAATTCAATTATGAATCTTTCAAGTGCTGATTTTGAATCATTTTCAAAGAATATTCTTTCATCACCTTCATAAGGAACTACAGTCTTTACCTCATAGGACTTGATATAGCTCATTTGTCTTTTCAATAATAATCTCATGGTGTTTTTCTTTGTGGTATAATTAGACTGACTTCTTGGAAGAATCTTTTCATCGCTGCCTCTGAAGGCATCTGATCACCCACTATGATCCTAAGACGTCCAGGCATATATGCCTCTATTTCATAGAGATTTTGTTTCTTTCTTAGGATTATATTGACCATTTTATGACTCTTTATTAATTTTGTAATTGTTACATTGTGATTGACTTCGGTAATAAATCTTCTAAACCCTGCGTTTGCAGTTCTTTCATAGAATTTATGTGCAGTTCGAATATTATGAGTTTCCATTACATAAAGTCGTTCTTGCTTTTTCAATACTATTAGAATCATGGGATCGTCTTATTAATGATACCTGAAGGGGTTAAAAGACTCATTTATAGTGCCTATGTGAATCAATATGACCACTGATCTCTTTGAAAAATGAGAAAAATGCAGCTCTTTTAAGTTGAAAGATTGCATAATCAGGACTGCGCGTTGTATAAGCATAATGCATGACTTCGATCAAATAATGATTGTTTTCTGCTCTTAGTATTATTTTTCTCTTATTGTTTTCTTTTATAAACCAATCGATTCGGTTTAGAATTATATTCATGGTTCTGTCGTAAATTCGCCTTTAAACATTTTCTTCCATGCTTTGTGTTCTTCATCAGCTTGTTTCTTGAACACACCGAGACTAGAAGTTGCCATCACTGGAGTTGAAATATTAGAGTTCTCAATGAACATCGGCTGTTTGCCTTTCAATACATGAGTTCTAAAGATCCAGTTGTCACCGTAGTATATTATAAACTCTTTAGGAATGAAATCAAAATTATTTTTGTGTAAAAACAAACAACAGCCATATTGACCACGCATTCTCTCGGCTTTCTGTAATCGATATGGACCTTTTGCTGGAGTGTTTACACTATGTGGTCCAATGCATCCGTTTTCTTCAGTTACGTGGGGATGTATAAAATCTAATAGCGAAGTTGTAAACAGTACATCATCAGAAAGCAATAGAATCTTTTCATATTGTGCATTCTGAATTCCGATGTTCCATGCTGGATTAACACCGATATTATCTTCTGGCGCATATTGTTTTACTTTGGTCCAGTTGCCGTTCAAATACCAATCAGGTGTTATTTTCTTATTGTTGTTGATCAACATAATCTCTCCGACGAGAGGATGATCATGAACAGCAGGAAGCATGCGAACCATCTCTTGTCCGCGCCACATGGTGGGAATGATTACAGTAAACATAGATTTTCCTTAGAATGGGTAACTGTCAGTTTCTGAGATGGAAGAATCGTTATATTGAAAGATCGTTTCTCCCATATAATTGTAGTATTCTCCCGCATTGTATACATCTTTCAATAGATTCTTGTCTGCGATTGAAGAATACCAAATACACTCCAACCACGGAACAACCTCAGTGTCGTATCGATGAATCTCATCCATCGAAAGAGTTTCTTGAAAGAAGTCAATGTCGGAGTAAAAGATATGAGTTCCAAAAGATCCTCTTGGAACATTGTTCTCGGCGAGCATTCTTGGATTCCAGTCACTCTTCTCGCGAAGAACAGCTAGGACTGCTCGCTTCTTGGTTTTCTTTGCCTTTTCGATTATAGAATGATGATCAACTTTAGGTGATTCATCGTAGGCAACTTTTAAAATTGACTTAACATTTGGATATTTCTGAAGCGCATAGATTGCATTGTGGACTGATTTTAATTCAGCAATCCCAGAATAGGCGACCAATGCGCCAGTGCGCTCATCAAATTTCATGTATGGTTTTAGTGCACCTTTCGGGAATCCATTCCAGTGAAACTCATTGTCTTTGTCGTAGATGTAAATGTCTACCATCTCTTGAATTTCAACTGGCATTGGTGAATGAGAGGCAAGAACGATCACATGGGGCGAGTCTTTAAAAGACTGACACAGTTTCTTTGTCATGTGTATTTTGCGCGCCAAGTCGGGTTCAGCACAATATGCCGTCACCACAATCGCAACGTCTGAAGTCTTGTGTGGTTTAATCTTGGGCTCAATCAGTTTATTGATTCTTACGTGTTTCATCTTGTTTCATATTCTAGATATTCATCAGGACGCATGCAGCCACCACCACTAAGCCCAAGCAGATCTCTTCGATCATAATGGAAGTTGCTGTATGGTCCATTGGCGTCAACATAATGCATAAAGATTTGTATCGTACGATTACCCTTGTATGGTTCACGCCAGTGCCATGCGTCACAGCCCTTGTATACAACCAGATCACCTGGATTCAAAGAAACACCAACACCATCTACGAAGATTGGCCATGGCTCAGGATCAGACTCAACGCACATTGTCATTGAGTATTCGCACGATGGACGATCACGGTGACGATGTAAGACTGAATCTTTATAGTAAAATCTTACAAAGGAGTAGGTGGGATACAGACGTTTGCCTGTGATACTTTGTACTAATGGCAACAGAGTGACCATCATACCTTCACCGACCATTGCTGAGTATTTGTTAAAGTGGTCACCCATTGTTACATTGTCAGCTTCAGAGAATGCGCCGACGTTGTTCGGGTCTACACGTTTATTGTGATAGAACACGTCTTTTTCTATTAAGAGGGAATTCTTTAGCAGTTCTATTGCTTGTGGGTGTACTGCTTTTCGTACGACTTCAAATAATCCATCCATAAATCACCTTAGATTATGATGCAAATGTTCCATATGTTGTAGCAATGACACTGACGTTGTTTCCACCCACAGCATTGGCTGTTGGTGTCGCAGTGTTTGGTGTCATAAAGTATGTTCCAGCACCTGATAGTGGTAACTGAATGCCATCGTTTGTATACAACGTGCCGATGACTGTAAAACCATTTAATTGTGCAACAGAGGCAACCCCTGTTGATGTGTTAGTCGGGTTAGATGTAGATGCGCCATTATTGATGTAGACGTTCCCGACAGCGTAGGTGGTCAATTGACCATATGAGACACCATTGCTTGCGATAGATGTATTCGATGTGAACACATTTACGTTTGTTGCACTGGATGTGAATTGAAGCACTGGCGTCCAAGGAAATAAACTTTGCGGAAGCGGATACTCTTGTGGAGTTGTTCCGAGTGTATTCAATAGGAATGGCTGTAGGTTAATTGTATCAGGACTGGTTAAAATCCAAGTGTTGACTGTATTTTGATTAGTCGTATTAGATACAACGTACACTCCAGGATTGTTGGCATAGTCAAACGAAACAGATGCGTTCATTGACGCATTGTTGCTTCCGTCTGTCACATTGTATGTAAAATGCGCACTGTCAACCACATTGTTTGAAAATGTGCTCAGTGATAGTACATTACAAGTGTATGTGTATGCCATTATGTCTCCTATTAAATTTATTTATCTTCTAATAAGATAGACTGCAACCAACCACAAAAAGCGATCGAGTATATGTCAGCGATAAAAGTATCACCATTCATATAATAGACTCCAGCGTACACCAAACAGTATGCTGTTACGATTCTTCTAAAATAATACAAAACTTTGTAAAACAATTCAACAAACATAGTATCTCCTAATTTTGTAATAGAAAAGGACCATCACCACAGAGATCAAAACCACTGCGGCGACAGCCATCATTGCGATGAGTATTTCAAAAACTTTGCGCATCTATCTCACCAGTGATGCGATCGTACAATACCTCAAGACGTTCTCTAATTGGATCAATCGGGAGTTCTTCTTCTCCGTCGTGGAACATGTTATTGACGTCTTCATGCTCTCGGCGTTTTTCAATAACAATCATCACGCAGTTTGCGATATCACACAGATCGTCGTATGATAACTCAAAATTTGAACTCAACTTGTCTCTTGCCATTTTCTTTTTAGTTTTAAATCCACGACCGCCCATATTATTCTCCTCTAGAATCACGCATTGCTTTTAATTTTGCTCTGATCTCTTCAATTTCTTGAGGAGTCGGAGCAGGAAGATTGTCCAGCATCTTTACATTGTTGGTGACTCTGATCAACATGGTCAATTGACCAATATAAAAGCCAGCGAACAACAAACCCAAATCAACCAAAAACATCACCCAATTGAATTCCATACTATTCCCCTGCGATTGACCACTTAATATCTTCTTCCGTCACGACATTCTCAAGACCATCATACTCATTGATGTAGTATTTTGTTCCACGAGGCAACTCAACAATTGCCAACTCAGCATAACGACCACCTGCTGCTTCAGCAAGTCCAATCTCATCGATGACTTGTAACAATATGGGATCATGGCGTTCAAAAACTTTTCTTTTTAACCAGTCTTCTGGTTTTGGTTCGCCTTTGATCTCCCAATAACGCTTTATTGCTTTGTCCGAAAGAATATAGCCACCATAACATGTATTGTAGACAATTCGAACCATATCATTATTTGGCATTTTCTCTTTCCTCTTGTTCGTTCAAATGTTCCACATGAACTTCATATATTTGTTCTATTCCAGCATATTCAAATAGATCTTCGGGAATAAGATTCTTAAGAGCTTTCAAATCATCTATGCAATAACCATACTCAATCGGTTGATCGTCACCATCCAAATAATCACCAACAAAACACACTCCTGGCTCATGATATTTGGCTTGTACCGACCATCCCTTTTCAGTTAGATAATCATACAACGCAATAGGTGGACTCCATGCAGTTTCGAAACTGATAAAAACAGTTGATTCGTCCATTTGTTCATATTCTGAAATTGCTGCATCCCACTTGGTGCCCCAATTATCAACATTCCATTGATACCAGTTGTCTTCCTGATCTTTGGGACGTTTGCGAAGATGTTGAAACAACGCAACATCCTTACCCTTGAGGTGTTTCATAAGAGAAGCAATCTTCTTGCTGTTCTTATGGCTCAATGTTACAGAATTATAGCACCAATTAGGCATTGTAGTCTCCTCACCACCAGCTGTAATAATAAACGCAATCGCCTTCAGAGATAACCTGACGTGCTTTTTCTATAAAGCCGAGATCACCCTCTTTCGAGTCATCATCAGGTGGGCAGTTACCAAAGAAGAATCCAGTAGTTGCTGGAAGTTTATTGTCCTTAACATCATTCTCTAATGAGTCAAGGTCTTCCGATGTCAATCGAACATGTTCACAATTAAACACTTCCGTCCCACCTTTCTCATGATAGAGATTTTGCATCCAACCATGGAGGTCATGATGCTTGCGCCAGTAGTAAATTTCTTCTTCATGCAAAGAAGATCCCTCTGCGTCTTTCTTAACTTCAGTTTCACTGATCGCATTCTCTTTTTGAACACGAAATGCATACATATCTAAACCCATAATTAAACTCCCTTCAAACAAGTAGCACGCGCGAGATTCTTCCAGTTATTAGGATTAATCTCAACCAAATTAGCCAATTTCAAAACCATTCGCAAAGACAACTCGCGCAAACGAGTCTTGTTTTCTTGAATGTAGTCAAGCACGTCATTTTCTTGCTCAACAGTAAAACCCTGCGAACGCAACATGCCATGCTCGCGCACAACTTGCTTAATACGCACGATATAATCTTCAGCAGTCTTCATGCCGAGATCTAGATAATGCGAGCGAGAAACCAAAGCCTCAAAGTGAGGAGCCAGTTTAGAACCGCGCGCAATCATATCGTCAAAATCGTAATTAGAAATAAAGATTATAGAACCCTCGAATTCAAAATTGCGAGGCATGCGTTCACCTTCTTCGTCTTCCATCTTAGTTTCGGTGAGCCAATGAAGCATGCGCTTCTTAGTAGTATCACACGCAGCTTTGAGAAGATTCAAAGAAACGTCATCGTTGAAAATAGAATCAGCATCGTCGAACACGACAACAGAATTAGGATGACGGAATTCATACAGAGTCTTATACAAACCAGTCGGTCGTACATAACCCTTGATGACGGTAGAATATACATGCTTGGCGTCACCGAGGATCTGACCAACGTTGTAAGACTTACCAACACCAGGAGGACCAGAGATAATCATCGCACGATTCTTACCAGACACAGTAGCATTTACCATCGCGCACTGTGAATTGAATCGCTCAGACAAACGCTCAGCGATTTCGGCTTCAGATTCTTGCTTAACAGCAATTTTAACAACATTGAGATTCTTGGTAAGACGAGAAGAAGAAAGACGCTTCGCAGTCATACGGAATCCAGCTTTAGGTTTTCCTCGCGGCATATATAATCCCTCCATTCGATAAGACTATTATATACCACTCTTGTTAAAAAGGCAAACATGAAAAACATAATGGAATCAATGACTTACAGATCTTATTGGACGTCCTGCAATCGCCCTACAGCGGTCTTATTCTAGACCCTATTATTAGCCAAGAGCATCATAATATCATATGCACAGTCTGCCACAGGGTCATGTTTTAATACAATATCCCTATTAAAACCTGTAACAGCACAATAACCACCCGATGCACCTTCGCACAACAGATCAACAGCTGTCCTTACATCGCGCCAGTTATTAAATGGGATGACCAATTCATTATGTACTTGTTTAGACAAACTGTCAATTGTGACCTGATCTAAAGAACCACGAGACCAAAAGATTACATCTTTATTCTCTTTTGCTATTAACGACAACTCTGCCTTATTCTTCAAATAGGTGAGACCTGTCGCAGCATCAACATCTCGTTTCTTATCTTTTTTGAAACTTTTATCTTTTACGAGATCACATTGTTTCTGCCACCATTCCATAGTTGACTGTTCAGCAGTTCTATGTAATTCTCTTAATTGTTGTTCAACATCAAATTTAACAAAGATAGCACGTTCTAATAGTTCTTCGTAGACTGGCTTTTCATTTAATTCAAATGGAATAAGTGCCGCCGACAGAATAACAGCAGTTGATTCTGTCCCGAGCGTCTCTACATCCACGCAAAAATTTCTCATTTTGTATTCTCTGCTATTCTTTTATATTCTGCCATTGTTGGGTGTGTGCCATCATTTGCTGTCTTATCAATTGTAATGTATTTGTCATGACTTTCAAACGCGACACCTTGTACAATTTCTTTATTGTTCTTGGCTGGAATTATCCACACAATCTTAGTTGCCTTTGTTCTGTCTCTGATTGCCAATAATTCTTTCTCAGTATTCATCAAACGATCATTGGTGCCGAGACTTATGATTACAGTCTCAGCTTCAATGTTCACATTCTTATTTGTTACATTCCAGTTATGAGATGTGATGCCAACTTTAGCATATACTTCACACTCATGTCTATAATTAGCAACACCGACAGCAATACTGTCGCCAATGATCATACATTCTATCATAATAAATTCTTTATAATTTTGAGAATGAATGCAATCAAATAACTGCCACCAAATGTGATAGTTATTGCAGCAAAGAACTGTGCGAGAGGATTAAGATTTTTCATTGTTATCTTTATTAACATACATATATTCAAAACTCAAACGATTTGGAGACGCCTGTTTAGACAACTGATGAACAACCTCATTGATTAGTTTTTTCGATTCGCGATCTCTCTTATGTTTTCGATACATCTCAAACAAATTAATTTTTTGAAAAAACTCATGTAATCTCATACATTTTCCTTTTTCTCATTCTCATCAGTCAATTTCTTGATCAATGCACTTTGTTCTTTAACTCTTACTCTCAGTTCTTTCAATTCTTCTCTATCTGATTGCTGCCGCATCTTTTCTTCATACGTTCTCATAGAATAAGGATAGTATCGTAAAACCTCATTGAAGAAAGCATTCTGCTCTTTTGTTGCTGCCAGTTGTTGTTTCAACTTGCGAATCTTCTTCTCAAGTCTTCCAATTCTAACAACTTCGGGTGTTGGCCTTTCCATTTCTCTTTTTCCTTTTCGATTTTTTGGCTAGACCATCAGCGAATCCAGATCTCCAACTTTCTGCTTTCTGAAAATCCTCAGAGTGCGGACGATCCTTTAGATAAGGATTGTATCCATAATCTGTGTCTGTATTCATAGCAGCTTTCAATCCTTCTAGATATTCATTCGCTAAGATTTTACCAGCTTGTTGTTTCTTTCTTGCCATATTACTTCTTTGGTAATTTGGTTGAAACAAGAGCACCAATGATTCCAACAGCGATAACAATTAATAATACGTTCATTCTTCAACTCCGAAATGTTTTAATAATAAATGTTCAATGTCAACAAAATCGCCGCATCCGTTATCTACTGCAACACCGATGCATTCTGCCACAATCAACTCGGCGAACTTTTCCAATTCATCTGTAAAAAATTGATATACTCCGAGATTTTGTTTATGGGTTGATCCAGCCTGTTCAGCAAGTTGTTTAATTCGTTCGTTCATTTCTGATTTCTCCAAGTAGCCCATAATAACGCAAAGCCACATAATAAAAAAACACAATATAATAGGATATTAAGGTAATACCACATCATTCTTCAACTCCGAAATGATGCTTCAAAATACTACCACGGCTAACAAATGGATGATCAGCATCCTTGTCCATAATATAAGCACATTCTTTCACAATCAACTCGGCGAATTTCTCAGCATTTTTCATGCCGCCAATCGCCCACTCTTTACCGTCAGCGGTTTCATTTGATGTCTCAATATACAATTCCTTGATTCGTTCGTTCATCATTTAACTCCAAAATGTTTTCGGCACAATATTACAAGTTCACTCAATGTATCTTCAAAAGGCTTGTTTCCAGCAAACACAATAACTTCTGATTCTTCAGATTCATCAGAGTAGGGACAGCCATATACAATGATGTCCCCACTTAGTTCTTCCACAGAAACTTTAATATTGTTATCCTGAAAGAATTTTTCATCAGTTTCGTAAACATTCTTACAATCAATTAATTTTTCGCCGTTACGATTAAAATGATGGATAGTCAAACTCATTTTTCAACTCCGAAATACTGTTTAACCTGACTGGATACTTTGCTAACACCTTTGTTGTATCCTTTTACAAAATCATCAGGGCTTGTTTCAACTGCACATCCTTCAATTCGACTGATACATTCCTTCACAATCAACTCGGCGAACTTTTCAAATGCCGATGTTGTATTATGACGTGTTGCCATTGCTTCTGACAATTCAGTACTGAATCCAGCCTTTTTAGCAAGTTCTCTAATTCGTTCGTTCATTGTTCAACTCCAAAAAGTAAAATATACAATATCATAAACAATACATATTGTTATTAAAATATCTAGAAAATATGGACCAAATTTTTCTTTCATTCTTCAACTCCGAAATGTTCTTTAATCTTCTCAATCGCTGTTTCAGTAGTCCAAAGTATATGATTCAAACCACCCCTATCGGTTCTATCACCAAATACTTCATTTGCTTTTCCAATGTAGGCAATCTCGTTGATACATTCTTTCACAATCAACTGGGCGAACTTTTCTAATTCGTCTGTAAAGAATTGATAGACACCAAGATTTTGTTTATGGGTCGATCCAGCCTGTTCAGCAAGTTGTTTAATTCGTTCGTTCATTCTTTTGCCCTCTTGTCTGATTCAACTTTAATACACAATGCTTCATATAACCTAAAATAAGTACCTTTGTCTGCGGCCAATTCATCACATCGGTCATCCAATTCTAGAATACGGTCTGCGGCAATTTTCAACAGCATGGACAGGGCAATATTGCCACCAGCACTTTCACTGGCTGTGTTCAGTGTATCAACAAGTTCTTGATTGGTCATCATTCAACTCCGAAATGTTTCTTAATCGCTTTTGAGCAATCATGTGTCCCTCTTGCCCATTCTGAACTTATTTTATGATCCAACAATAAGTCACATTGATTAGCACACTCCCTAACAATCAACTCGGCAAACTTTACAGGATCCAACTCACCTGCCACGTAGTCGCCATTGCCTTCTAAAATGGTTGCTTGGTCATATAGTTTTGCGATTCGTTCGTTCATTATTCAACTCCGAAATGTTGTTTAATCGCTTGTGTGCCCTTGCGTTTCATACTGCCTTGATATGGATCCATTTCTTTCCAAGTATCTACTTCTGCTTCAAACGCTTGAGCACATTCCTGAACAATCAACTCGGCGAACTTTTGCATCAACTGTGGATACATTCCAACTTGCTCAGGTGTATATCCAGTTGGTAGTTCTAAAAATTCTTGTCTAGCCTGTTCAGCAAGTTGTTTAATTCGTTCGTTCATACTTTATTGATCTCAGTAAAATCGCCATTTGTTTTTACGTTCCAAGTCGTATTGCATTTATGACAAGACACGCTGTAAGATGTCCAGTTACGATCAGGATTAGTATTATTCCCATGTTTATCATAACGTGGAGGATAATTCACCATTGTTTTCGATTTCACACCTTCTGCGAAGGAACACTCATCTTGACAATCAGGGTTGGGGTTTATGAACATTTTTCTCTATTCTCCATCCAAGTTTATACATTGCAAATTTAATCTGATAATCAAATCTAATTGGTTCATGATCAGGATTTGCCATGTTCTCACCAAAGATCTCCATCATCTTAGCATGTAACTGTGCTACTTGCTCCTCAGTCATTCTTTAGAAACTCAGGTAACTGTTGATCTTTATGAACAATCTTTGGTTGTGTCTTTATAAAATCTTCCAGTTCTTTTACTCGATTCTCAACTACAGTCAATTGATTCATAACTGAAAGCAGTTTTGATTCTAAATTCCTATGTTCAGGTAATGTTACTACTGACATCTCTATTTCCTTTATCTGATAATTCTTCAATTTTATGGACAATATCTTCCATCTTTTTTAAAGTCTCAGTTGCATCTTCTTCAGATTTGTATGAACCAAGTGTACTCAATAGTTTTTTGTACTCGCCCAACAATTTTAAAACCTGTTCAGCTTTGGGATTACTCACGATGCTAATGCCTGTTCAACATGTTTACACCTACGTCTAAACTGAAAGCCAGAGCAAGTACAGGTTTTCTTATCAGGGTCAACGAAATATGTGTTGCCTTTGCTGCCTGTAATCTTAATCAGATTGCTTTTGGTTTCTTCAATCTTAAACGGATGATTCTTAATCTCAACGAATTTGCGATATCGTTTGTCTATACGTGCTCGGTGTTTAGAGTATATCGGCTCACCCTCGCCCCATTTCTGATAGGCGACAACTCTGTCGCCGTCAAGCAAATAGACATGGTTGGGCTGTTTACCCTCCATATTCCAAACTGTAATTTCTTTTACAACGATCATAAGACTATTATACTCCACTCAATTGTAAAAGTAAAGTCATTATGCAGCCACCGCAAAACCTGAATCGGACTTCTTAGCGCGACCTTTCGCTTTCAAACCAACGACTACTCCTCTAGGGTCTAAAAACCTCAAGTCCGTGGAATCACCATTGATGACAGGATAGCCATCATAACCAGTCGGCAAAGTCTTGCCTTTGAACACCACGGCATAATTCATGCCGCGACCATAGTTCTCCTGCGCTTTCAGCCAGAAAGGATAGAATTCCTTGCGAGCGGACACAGAGAATGTCAGGTGATAGTTGTCAATATGCTTGACGCGACGATTCGCGATCTTCGTGTAGTCATAGAAGAAAATATGTTCGAAAACATCGAAGATGTTTTTATCTGAAGTCTCAGGATAGACTTTGACATCTTCCCAACGAATGTCGGAAGTGCCATTCAATCGAACAACGAGAGTGAGACCTTTCTTTTGCGCTTTGATGTAAGCAGCTTCGATCTCTTTGACTAATTGATGCATGAAGCCAGAGCGATTCTCGAAGAACATGCGAGTGCGAGCAATTCGCGCTTTTTGAATGGCATTTAATTTTACAGTATGACCGTCAATAGTCACAGTATCAGCATCAGCACGAGCCATGCCACCGCGACCAGCGGTATTAAGACAATCGCCGACACAGCCAGCGATCTCTGCCATCGGACAGACTTGATAACCTGACAACTTCCATGGCGCCAAATATAAAATGGCGGTCATGTAACCCTTCTTTTGACCCTTTACAGTCTTAGCATTTGCGTCAATATTCAACAGGTTCATAGCGATCTCCCAACTTATAGAACTATTATACTATTTCAGTCGGGAAAAGGCAATTCAAATAAATCTAATCAAATCAATGACTTGCAGTTACAGTTTGAGCTTCTTTTCGAGTGCTTTTATTTTCCTTTCCGAGAGTCTCATAATCTCCTCACCATCAACGTGATCGTTCTCAATCAACAATTTGAAGATGGCGAGGAATTGTGCCAGTTTATCTTCTAGATCGTCTGGTGAACTTTTAATATCATCGCAGACGTCTAGAAGCATTCTTGCTAATTTTAATTCAGATCCCATTAACTATTCTTCTTCAACCATTCAAGAACAGTTTGTGGGCTTGACTCACCGTATGGGTCAGTTGCGCAGTTGTCTTCAAATCCTGGCTCAACGAACATCTTTTCGATAACGCCATTCTTAACAACAGCAGCATAACGCCATGAGCGTGCACCAAAGCCAAGATTATCTTTCTTAACAAGCATCTTCATCTTCTTAGTGAAAACTCCGCTGCCGTCTGGAATAACTTTAACATTCTCAAGATTTTGGCTTTTTGCCCATGCATTCATAACGAAAGCATCATTAACAGACAAGCAGTAGATATCTTTAATACCGCATGCTTGAAACTCTGGGAACAACTTCTCATAATCTGGTAGTTGATAAGTTGAGCATGTTGGAGTAAAAGCACCTGGAAGTGAGAATAATACAACTCTCTTGCGCTTAAACAAGTCTTTGCTCTTTACATCTTCCCAACGGTATGGGTTTGGACCACCAATCGACTCATCACGAACACGAGTCTTAAACACCACATTCTGTGGGACTTTCTTACCTTCTAAATCGCTCATAATTAACTCCTTACAGCATAAAATGTTCCACGCATGTAACGTGGATATTCGTTTCTCAAAAATTCAGAAATGTTCTTAGAATTGAATTCCATGTGACACTGAGAGCTTCTCTTAGTCTTCACTTGTTCTTCAAAATGATCATACTGTTCTAATACAGTATTAAACCCGAGCATCTTTAATAAAGCAACCAGATCATTCTTATCAATCCAAAATGACTTAGATTGATCAAAAGAAGCCCAACGTGCTTCATCAAGTTGTTCCTTTGTTAGATTTTCAGGACGATCGCTAAACCATCGACCGAATAATCCCTCATGGAAAGTATTCTGCGACAAAGCACTATTATAGAATCCTTTTGGATCCAGATTCTCTAATGAGAAGTGTGTTTGTAAGATTAATACTTTCTTTGTCTTTCCTGCAAGTTTCTCTAAAAACTCACGAGGATTGTGTAAATGATATAATAATCCAGAACAATAGCTAATGTCAAATGCATCGTAATTAGAAATGTTCTGTACGTTATCTTGTACAAATTTTAGATTAGGAAGATTGCAATTATCTTTAACATATTGACAACATGCAAAATTAGAGTCGCGAACTTCCATTCCTGTTACATTAAAGCCCATGCGAGCAAACTCAACAGAATATGCGCCCTCTAAACATCCAAGATCAACAAGACTAATCTTAGACTTGTTCTTTTGTGGATAAATTAAGTTTAACATATTCTTTACTGATTCGCTCCAGTACAATAGATCAGCATGTGATCCTTGAGCGAAGAATCCTTCAGGTGCATCAGGGCGAGTATATGTGCCGTCATCTAATCTGATATTGTGTGATGTGAATACAGGTTTCACTTTTTATCCTCAACTTGTCCAAATGGCACATAATCAGCTTGCGGTGAAGCACCTATCACTCTAGGAACAGTTTTCCAATTACTCATCGGAACTGTTTGTTCAGTTTGAAAAAAAGAATCTATAAACACACTCACTTCTCTGTATTGTAAATGTTCTTTAAGAGTCTCATCATCAATTAAAATTCTAAATTCGTAACGCATGACTTATCCTAATTTAACAACTCTGTAGAATTTCCATCTTTGTTTGCCGAAGCTATCAGCTTCTTCTTGAGTATCAAATAGATTCTTATTTCCTGACGTTAAGTCACTATACCATTCCCATTCATCTTCATCAACCATAATTTGTAGACCATACTTGCCAGTCAATGTGGTTGCTGGAGCAGCAGCATTTGTTGCTGCAACAGGAGCACCGCTTCTTAAAGAAGCGACTTGTTCTTGTAGTTCTTTAACAGCTGCCTCTAATGCAGCAATGCGATCACTCTGTTTCATTACTCTTTTCCTTTGAGTTGGTTTTTTCTTCGTTTTCAAGTCCTGAGAAGATGACGTTATGGAGGTCGAGGTAGTTGCATTCCATCCCAATACCGTACGAATCTGCTTCAAAATTGAACGTACCATACAATACTCCGCGATAACTTCTTCGATCTACTACATCACCCTCATAGATTCGTTTAACAACTGAATAGAATGCTCGCAGCTTATCATCGTATGGTAGTTGTTCCCACCATGCATCCATTTCTTGTCTTCGAGCTTCAACTGCTTCTTGCAGTTTTTCTCCAATATCATTAAGTCTTTGGAGAACATCTTCTTTAGATTTAGGATTTCCTAAATTATTTTCAGCCATATGAATACAAACTTCTTTATACTCATTAGGGCAAGTATTCTCATCTATGCAGCAATCAGGGTATGGGCACTTTTTCATAAAATCACTGGATACTTTTCCACGTGATATGCGTAGAACTGACGAATCTTATTGATAATTTCTAAGATCTGTTGATGAGATTGTGCAGCAATAAGTTCATTAGACAACTTGCGCATTGCTGTAACTTCTTCGATTGTGCCGAGCGGCATTACTTCAAAGTCATTGCTCTTTTTCATTTCAACTTCACGATTAAATTCATTAACCATAACAGCTCCATTTAATAATTAGAATATTATACCTTTATTCTCAAAAAAAGTAAAATCTTTTTCATAATATTTTCTTATTATGTTTTCACTTTCTTTTGTGAGAATTTCATCTTTAGAGTCGTTCTGTAATTTTACACTATCATTCATAACCCAGACTCTTCCATCATATCTCGAGCCGAGCATTACAATAAATCTTCTTAATTCGTTTTCATACCATCTATAATCTAACAACTCAACTTGCGGATGATCGAGCCAATCAGTTTGAGGTCTAAAAATAACCACAGGACCAATTACATTATGTATATCAATAGTGAAGTAATTACTCTTAATGAAATCATCTAGAGTTATTGTTTCAATTTTATCTTTTAAACGTTGTGGCAATTTATCATATCCGACTCTTTGGACTTCATTATAATCATAAGCCTCATAAGTGTCAGCATTATTGTATCCATAAAAAAAACCTAAGAACGAGAAATAATAATGTCTTTTATAATATCTATAAGCTGAGATTAATCTCTGAATAGGATTTCTAAAAAAACAATAAAATTTATAATCTTGTATGTCTTCAATGTATTGACCATGGGTTTGATAGAATGTGTCATAAGTCACATGATCAGGAACCCATGTTGATGGATCTGTTGGTTTAAAATTATTTCTATACAGAGTAATTGGAAGAGTTTTAGTCATTGCGACTTCTGTGAAGATTCTCATAGTTGTCACTGACGCAACTTTTGGATTAAAAAATAATCCAATCTTTTTTTCTTTGTGTATGATCATATTAAAATGTTAACTTTCTTCCTTCATAAGAATATTCAAATTCTTTAGTGAAGAACATTGATATTGTGAACCTATCGCCTTCTTGTATCTCATTAACACGATGAAAGCAGCCTGAGAAATATAAAACAACTGAACCCTTTTTTGGTTTGCTCAAATATGTTTTTGTATTTGAGATAAAAGGAGATTTCCATTTTCCTTCAGCAATGATAGTTTCACCGCCGACATAATCGTCATTCAAATACGTTATAGCTGTTACATTTCCAGTCAGTATTGACGAATTTGATTTATGGGCTTTTATTTGTTCTTCTGACATCATCTCTTGACTAAGAATATCTGGATGCCAGTCCATAGATGTGCCTTTTCTCCAGTAAACAGTATTTAAAGATTCTGGATAGTTTGTTTCTTTGTAACACTCTGAAACAACGGAGGCTAGATTGTCTCTGTATTCTGCAATTCTTTTTTTAAGATCTTCAGGATACTTTTCTAATTGATAGTCGTATGAGAATGGATCTTTATCTACATTAGCAGGATCATTATGATAAGATAGTAGATCAGTTTTTGTTTTAATGTGTTCTACTATCTCATCGCATAAACTATCATCTAGAATTTGATCGAATCGATAAATTAAATCAATTCCAGTATCCACCTGTATCATTATTATTTTCTTATGTTATAATTTCAACAGCGTTTGCGTTTGTTGTGAAGTAGATTGGTAGAGTGATCATGCTGTTTGCGCCAGAAGTCACAGTATTCACAGAGAACATACAATGGCTGTCAAACATGACAACTGTTCCCTTTGTTGGGGTCACTGTATATGTCTGTACATTAGCACCACGTGGAGCAACTTGAATTGAAACTTCACCACCAGTGAAACCATCATTTGTGAATGTTATTGACGAAACTTCTCTCATGAAGATTGATGAATTTACTGGAACAGTATTCGCATGTTCAGGTGCAATATTAGCAATATCAATTGCATCTGAATGTAGATACATTGAATTGTTATTTCTCCAATATAGTAACATAGAAGATTCTGGAGAAAATGAGTTTGCGAATGCAGTATTGGCAACGTTGACTAGATTGTTTCTATACTCAGTAATTAAGTGTCTAACATTAGAATCTGAAACTTGAGCAGTGGCAGTAGCATGTTCCCAAGCATTTGCAGTAGCATAAGCTGTATTGGTTGCCATGTCTGAGCCAGCGACCCATGCATTGATTAAGTCGCAGTTTGCGCTGTCTAATGCATTATTGTAAACGAATATATATGGGCTACCTGTTGTTACTGGAGTCATCTGCTTATCCTTAATAGAGAGAGAGTTTCTATTATTTATATCTTGTTCAGGCTACAATTCCGTGTTCTTCGCGTAGAATCTTTTTATATGGCTTACCTTCTTTCATCAGATCTCTGACAAGAATCAACTTATCAGAGATCTGGAAACGACCAGCCCTAATTAATTCATCAATAATCGCATCTAATTCATATTCATTAATGGGCAGATCCATAAGTCACCTATTGTTGTGGAGCTGGCTGCGGTTGAGGTTGTGGTTGAACAACAACTGGTTGTTGTACTTGTACCCATTCTACATGACATTGTTGTTGATAAACTGGACGATTGTACATGTCAACGCCAATCATGACTTGGTTACATACAACTGTGCGAGTATATCCAGCTGGAGGTGCAGCATTAACATCAATCTCATGCATCACAATACCACCAATCACAACACCTGCTAGAACATCAAATGGTCCCCACCATCCACCATGATATGGTGCCCATCCGCGATGCTCGCCCCAAAAGGCACGAGGCTCATGAGCTGCAGCAATAGTAGTAACCAACGAAGTCGCTAATAATAAACCTGCAATAATTTTCTTCATTTTATCTCCTTTGTCTTTTATAACTATCATCATCATAATCTTTTCTTTTATCAAACTTGAACGATTTGTCACTGTCTTCACGATGTTTTTGTTTCTTTCTAGAGCTTTTTCTGTATTCGCTCCAATCATCATTCATCTCATCAAAATGTCTGTTGTCCATTTTATTTCTTCTCAGCACCTTTCATCTTAGTTATAAACATCTTATACAAACCCAACTCTCGACCATATGCTTCAATTTCCCAAGGTGCATCATAATATGCTTCTTGAACATTTTGATAACTATGATCAAAGTATGAGCCTTTATACTTTACACCACCACTAACATAGTCAAACATCTCACCGTTCAAATATTGTTTAACATGTACCAATTCATGACCAAGTCCGATTAATATCTTTTTATATTTTCTTAATGGTTCATTTACTTTTGAAATGTTTTTGGCATTCAATACAATTCTAAAATGTTTCTTTTCTTTAAACACTCCCAAGTATTGACACCATGCTTCGAGTTTCTTTAGATCATCAACATCGGCATAATGATCCAAGTCGTTCGCAGTAACAATTTCAATTTTAATGTTAACCTTGTCTAAGAGGCTCCCCTTAACAAACCTACTTATAACGAAATTAGAATAATCTCGAATAAGTTTTTTGTCTTTTTGGTCTAGATGTGGGGAAGATACAGTTATCATTTAACAATTCTTAATAAAACAGTATCTTTATTAATTCTACCATTCAATGCAACAGGCTTAGAATTGATAGTATCCATCAGCTTTCTTAACGTAACCTTACTTCCATTCAATACGTCAGTCAAAACCTTTTCAGGTTTTCTTACTGTCTTTGACACTGAAGTTTCTGTAAAGTTTAATATTGAAGAACCTTTTACATTTAATCCATCGATGTTCTTTGCAACATATAATCCAAGTTTACGAGTCTTAACGTTGAACACCCATAGATGTTCCGCGCCAATGATTAGTTCTGGATTAATGGACTGTAGTTTAAATTCAGCATGGTTCTTAAGATACTTGAGATTCTTAACAATCTTATCATGCGATAGGACTTTAGCCTTACGAGTCTTGCGTGTTTTCTTAATTGCACCTAGACGAGTCGCATCATTAATAATTGTTTCCATAACAGAGCGAATGCTCTTGATGCGTTTCTTACTCAAACCCTCATAGTATTCTTTATTCTTTTTGCTTGAGCTTTCTTCGTTAAAATTCTCTAGACGTTTTTCAAAATAATCAATAATGCCAGTGGCATGAACAGGCTTGACTTCATTCTTTTGAAACCACTCATAGGCATTAAATTCTTTTTCACCAACACCATATTCATCAAGCATGCCTTCAAGTTCACCAATGTACACATTAGTTCTGTTAGCAATTCTTTCTTGAATATTCACAACGTTGTTGATGACATTGCCTTCTTCATCAAACTCAACAGTTTCTTTTTTGGCTTCATCAACTTTAGCCTTTAGAATTCTTTGTGCCTCTGCGATCCATAATTGATTCTTTTCATCAAAAATGAATCCTCTCTTTTTCAGAGTCAACATCCATGCAAGTGTTGGATTGGCAACTCTAGAGTCACAACCCAAAATCTTCGCTGCATCTTTTGTTGTTTTGTTTCGTGCGTACCAGTTAAGTGCACGACTAATCTCTATTTCAGTTACAGGGACAACACCGCTATAACTTGGTTCTGGATCAAGCTGAACCTTGACTGCTGTCTTAGCCATTTAGTGTAACTCTTTGTGCGTGTGCTGCTGCAGATAATTGTAATACTGACTCAGGTTTGAATGAGCGCCATTGACCAACATCGAGATCAAATACACGCAAAGCATTTCCTGCTTCGGTCAACATACTTCCCTTACCACGATATTGCTCAGGTAACATGTCATCTTTTAAAGTACATCGCATTACACGCTCAGTTCCATCTACTTTTGTAAACTTAATATGAGCAACATTATTTTTCAAAAAGTTATAAAGATCATTATAATCATTAATATTCATAATCTACCTCTTTCTTGTCTTCCACTTTCCACTACTATTAGATCTACTAGATGTCACACCACTTATGCTAATAGAACTTTTAATTTGTCCATTTCTTAAGGTCTGAGTTTGTGTTATAATTCCAGTTCTTTTTCTTGATAAGATTTTTGTCGAACTGTATGGATTACCAAACGGTTTTGACTTTTTTGGTTTATATTTGTAGCCGCCATTATTGCGAATTCTACCAGGACGACCGCCACCAGTAACTTTACCTGCAACATAAAGAATACCGATACATGATATTACAAATAATATCATAATTAATGCAGTTACAATTTCTTTCCAATAAATTACAATTACAGGAAGTAATATCAAACCCAATGCTATTTTAATATTTCGTTTTGTCATTTAACATTTCACGGAAATATTGTACCGTATCATATAGCCCATTGTCAAGTATTTTTTTGGGCTTCCAATTCAATGACATAGCGAGTCCAATATCAGGTCTGCGCTGTTTAGGATCATCTTGTGGTAGCGGTTGAAATGTAATTTTAGATTTTGAGTGTGTAATTCTAATAATCTTTTGAGCCAACTCGAGCATTGTAAATTCTTGAGGATTACCAATGTTCACAGGAGTTGAAATATTAGAATTGAAAACAGCTAACATGCCTTCAATGTTATCGTCTACATAACAGAAGCTTCTTGTTTGAGAACCATCACCGTAGATTGTGATGTCTTGACCTCTTAGTGCTTGTACAATAAAATTGCTTACGACACGACCATCGTCAACAGACATATTAGGACCGTAAGTGTTAAATATGCGGATAATACGAGTATCAACATTGTGAATGCGTTTATAATCATAGAAAAGAGCTTCAGCGGCACGTTTACCCTCGTCGTAGCAAGCCCTCGGACCATAGCTGTTAACGTGTCCCACATAGTGCTCATGTTGTGGGCTAATCTCGGGATCACCATATACTTCGGAAGTAGACGCTTGGAGAATTTTACTGCCATGATTTAATGCCAATTGTAGTAAATTGTTTGTTCCCACTACACAGGTGAGGGTGGTTTGGATTGGAATGTTTTGATAATGGATTGGACTAGCTGGACAAGCAAGATTAAAAATCCCATCGAAATAATGGTCGCGGAATAAACGAACAATGCCAGTGTCGTTAATATCACGATTGACATAACTGAAATTGCTGTTTCTAAAAAACGATTCAATGTTTCTAATATTACCTGTACACAGGTTGTCAACAACTGTAACATCATTACCTTCATCCAATAATCGTTTAGTTAAATGAGATCCCAAAAAGCCAGCACCACCAGCCACGAGATAATGATTTTTCATACAGCCTCTGCAGTTCTCGGTGTTTTTACTTTGCCAGCTTTTAGAGCTTCAGCAAATTTACCCTTGAATATTTTATCCATCATTTCTTCAGATTTTTTACACTTCTTGACGATCAACCCTTCTTGATTGACGCGAACAAGACCCTTTACATAATTCTTCATATCGCCAATAATCGCTTCAAATACTTCGGCTTCATCATCCTTATATAGTACAATTTGATACATATATCCGAGTTCATGCTTATAAAAATCTCTGGACAAGTCATCATTTAATTTCATAATATTAAAGTCCCAAGCGATTTGATCTTCGTTGGTTTTTTCTTCATCGATACTAAATGAAATACCATCAACATCATCTTCTTTTATTTGAAGCTCTCTAATGTGGTTTAATTTACTGCCCATGAACGACTCCTTTTTGATTGATTTTATCGTAACCAAACTTGGCAATATAAAAACTATCTACAATGTCAGTCACTGGACTCCCAAGAGTCAAATTCTTATTCAATAACATACTATAATTTTCTCCAGTCTCATTACAAAATTGCTCATACATTTTGGCTTTATCAGCATTACCCTTACCTGTAGCGAATTTCTTCACTGTAGTCGGAGCAACTGTCTCAAATTTATATCCGACTTCCCAAAACTTATATTTCAGTAAGCCAGCATTTTCTGCGATATGGAAAACTTTACCTGTAGAACCAAATGAGTAATCTTCAATAAAGATATTTGGAACACCTTTATCAAGAGGAATCTTATTCAAGAAATATTCAGCGATGTTATCATATCGCTCTTGTTCTGAATAGTATTCTTTGTGGAGTGCTCCGATTGCGTTTTTGAATGTTCCAACTAACTTACTGCTAGAAGTCAAATAATAGAAAATACATTTATTGATATTAGGCTCTGCCATCACGCACATGGCAGGAGAAGTCAATGAATAATCTATTCCGATTACCATGACTCTTCGAGTTCTTCTTCATCTTCTTCATAATCATCATCCTGTTCAGGGATTTCATCCCCACAGAATGGGCAGTAATCAGGATCACCTTCAACATTACCAACTAAAAATTCTACTGCATATTGGGATTCACAATTAGGGCAAGATATTTGTACATATGGATCGTCAGTCATCATCATTCCTTTATAAACATATAATCCTCTATTGGAATGACGTCTCGATCAGAGCATTTCAAACGATCAATGGTTTCTCTATCCACTAAGTCTGGATGAACCCACCAATCTTCAAATGGAGCTGCTTCTGTAGGCGAAACGTTTCCAACAACTAATTCGTATCCTAACGATCTTAGATATTTTCTAGATTTATCACGATACGTTCCTGTCATGTCTATATAGTAATCGTGCTCATAGGTGATGACAGCGAACTTATAGTTGTCGAATGGAATCGCCAACAATGCCTCAAAAGTGACATTGGGTGGTTCTATATCTAATTGCAAATAATCCACAACACCATTAACAGCTAAATTCTTAAGAATAGAATTATAGTCTGCAGTTGTTGCGTCTTGTTTTAATACTTTGTTTCTTCTCTCCGCATTGTACTGGTTTACAAAATCTTCTCTAATCTCAAACCCAATACCAGTCCACCCAAGTTTTTCTAATAGAGCGGTATTGTTACCATAAAATGGTCTTGCGCTACCGACTTCAACATATGTTCCATTTGTTTTACCGTTCAGACACTGTAATACAAACATATCTTGAAATACTTGAGAATAATTATATTCTATTTCATCTGATTTGTCAAATTTGTTTCTTAATTTAGAATGTTGAGACTTAACATATGGTCTTTTAGAGACATCTTCTGGCCCAGAACCCAAATTCATAAGATTGTTTTGAACGATGGTTTTATGCATATCGCTCATGACATCTTTGTAATTACTTTTCAATTGTAAGAATAACTTTCTGGCTTCCATACCTTTTCCCCAATACCATGAGGAAACGGCTTTCTCAAAAATAAGTCCATATTGACCTGGATAATCTACAGGATAAGGTAAAGGCTCAGAGTCTTCAATTACACCAAGAGCAATCTGAGCATAAACATAAGAGTCGACATGCTCGCTTTTTATTTCATACATTCTGCTGAGCATAAAGTATGCTTCTGGTCTTTTAGGAAGTAAACAGATTGCGTGTTTTAATAAAATGCTAACTGTGTGACTTCTATACCCTTGTTTTTCAAAACAAGTGGCGCATCTTAATAAGCAAACATATTGCATTAAAACGTCTTCATATCTTTCAGCCGCTCGCATATAGAATGTGTAAGCTGATGCAGTCTGCCCAATAGAATCATATTCACAGGCTAATTTAAAATTCTTTTCTGGATCTTCAGGATTAGTTACATAATCCTTGATTAATGATGTTAGTTTATCCATTGATATAGTCCACAATAAATTTCATTGGCGCTTTTAGAACATAAGCAGCGTTATCTTGAACACCGAATGTGATTAATATATCACCATTATATTCTGTCATTCCTGCGCAGAATTCTATTTTAGAATCCATAAACGAAAACGGCTCACCGTATTTTACAATATTCCAATCTTTATCCCAAACAATGAAACAATGACGATAGATTGCATTCTTGTTTCCTTGTTCGCTCTTATACAAATAAGTTGTGTGTGTTAAGCAAACACGATATTCACCAACAGTAATAACATGTGAACCACCTCTATAGTCGTAAGGTCTTTGATATGCTGGACCAACATAAACCTGTTCGCATGTTCTATTTACTGGATCGACTTTAACAACTTCGGTGGGATTAGACCATTTAACAAAATGATATGGCATGTCAACGACAGGCATCCAGTTTTTCTCACAGTAACTGGTATCATCCCCTGGAGCAGGAATTCTAAATCTAGAAATCTCAACGCCATCCTCAGTTAGTTCAGAGAGTTCCATTCTGCCTTGACCATTTGTAGTTGTATCTCTACGAACACCACAAATGTACAGTTTACCATCCCAACGAATAGTTCTACCGTCTTCTAGTCCCTTGAAATCCCAAATTGGTGGAGTGTCCAGTTTAGAAGTGTTAACTTTATTAAACTTTTTAATCAGAAGATCATCACCAATCTCGCAAAGATAATTGGTTGTTGTTAGGCTAATATCATTCTCAGGGTTCATGTATGATAATGGACCCCACTGATGTTCAAACTTGCCTAATTCAGAGTGATAGATTGTGACTTGACAATGGCGAATGTTACAGAGTAACTTACCATTGTCGTTATAGATTGATGGATTGAAGATTCCTGTACCGTTGGTCAGTTCAGAGGGAATAATCAATGGCGCAATATCACCGCCAGCATCTAGCACTTGCTTAACGAAATTACTCACTATATTCCTCAGTAATAAATGACATCAATTTACTTTCAGTCATTGAACCAACATTGCGCTTGATTTCAAAACCTTCTTCGTTCACCAATACAAACATTGGAATGGTTCTGACGCCATACTTTGCGACTAAGTCTTGATTGTGTTCTTCATCAATATCGATGTTTTCAACAGGAACGGTAATCATGTCTCCCATTCTTTCCATCAACTTTGTCATTTGTTTACAAGGACCACACCAGTCTGCGTAGAATTTTAATAGTTTCATTATAAGCACCTTTCGTTAATTACGTTCCAGTCGATAATGTCCCAAATGTTCTTTAGATAGCTTTTCTTATCTGCTTGATAGTCTAATGCCCATGCATGCTCCCACCAGTCAATAAGAAGTACAATCTTCATATCATCATCGTATTCATGATTATGAATTGTATGAATGTTCATCTTATAATCGAGATAAACCCAACCGCTTCCTTGGATAGCCATTGCTTCTTTTTCGAAAGCATCTTTCAATCCATCTAAACTCCCATACTTGCGATTGACTTTCGCTTTAATAATTTTACCATATTGAGATGAATATGGTTTAGTGAATTGTTCAAAGAAGATATTATGAAGCATTGCGCCACCATAATTAAAATCAGGATCCCCTTCACCTTTATTATATCGCTCAAAGTATTTTGAAGCAAGTCCAATAAAATGATAGTTGATTGTAGCTTCGCTCATTATTGGGCTTAAATAACTCTTAGGGAAGTTTAAAGATTTCTGATAAATCTTCTCACGATTCTCGTTTAAAAATTGATTAAATTTCATTTCTTTGCCTTTAAGTTGACGTCATAATCGTACTTATCATCATCAGAAAGAACCCACTTGTCTTTGTCTTCAACAGTCCAATTATGTGTGTTTAAGAATCTTTGAATTACCATTTGTCCAGGTTTTGTCACAAACGATGGATCAAACACTTTAACTCTGTTATTCGGTTGAATCGCATAGTTACCATTATCAAGTTTAATCAAGTGTCCACATTTATGCTGACCTGGAACTTCACTGAAACTTAAGTCTGCTATGTTTTTATCTTCCGCTGCCCAGTCAAATGTCATTACATAAGTTCCGCTAACAGTTTCTTTGCTTCTGTTAACATATGACATCTTTTTGCCAATTAGCATATCAAACTGAGTCACAGAGGGATAGTATGAGAAACTATCCCACAATACTAACTGGTGCAGTTCGTCCATTGGTACATCAGGAACAGAACTAAAAGCATGTATCGGCATCTTCCACCAAATCCCACCATCTTCCATAAGGAAGTTGAATAGAGGAACTTTATGTGGAATAGATGTCATAGCAAAAATTACACAAGGAAAAAAAACATCTTTTCCCTCCTCAAACTCTTTTCTATTTTGTAGAAAATTAGATCTCACATAACATTCAATCGGAGGGATATTCACATTTAAATATGCCACAGTATTTTATCCTTTTGCCCAAACTTCTTCCCATGTGCCTGATAATGCACCTTTCGCATAGTCCGTTGCACGGTTCTCGAAGAAGTTTGTATGCGTTGGAGCATTGATCATTTCTTCAACCCATGGTAATGGATTCTTCTTGACTTTGAAGATACCCTTCATACCCATGCTAATCAAACGTCGATCAGCAATATAACGAATGTATTGTTTTACTTGTTCAGCTGACAATTCTTTCATTGGTCCCATGCTAAAAGCAAGATCAATAAACTTATCTTCT
>Ga0208867_1000102_pt1 | contig 27306 bp, 23 predicted proteins | sample CryBogCBE05Oct08_FD_185505 | JGI IMG/M metagenome (GOLD analysis project Ga0208867, IMG submission 185505) | Freshwater microbial communities from Crystal Bog, Wisconsin, USA - CBE05Oct08 (SPAdes) (version 2) | ecosystem: Environmental > Aquatic > Freshwater > Lake | place: Crystal Bog... | reverse complement strand
TTCTTGGTTGAGCTTCTTACAGGTGCGACTTGCCTTTCATCGACGTTCTACCGCTTTGCCATTGTTTATAGCGATAACCCCTATCTCCAGTGTTGCGTTTTATTTCACGAGTGATGGTAGATGGGTGGCATTGAAGTATTCGGGCAATCTCAGCCGTTGATGTCTTCGTTGCTCTCAGCGCGTAAATTTGTGACCTTTTTTCTAAATTCAAGTGATTGTAACCTGTTGGCATGATAAACTTCTTCAATTTTAATCTTGAGGCTATCCTATTTTTTTGACTCAGTATAACTAGTTTTTTAATTTATATCTCAATAATGCAGTTCGCGGTTGAAGGGGCCTTTTGAAAAAAGAATCCACCAAGAAAAGTATCAGAAGAAAGCAAAAGATGGCTGCCATGGATAATAGCTACCTGATGAAGATTTTGTTTGCTGATCCCCTTCCCAAGTCATATGCGTAACCCCTGGCTGCTTTCCCTTTCGAATACCGATTCTAGCTACTTCCGCATACTTAGCTGGAATCCGGATGCTCTTTTCATATGGGTATAAGACTAATGGTAGCTGCAATCCCACTTTGAATAAGCTCAACTTCCATAATTTGACATGGATGTCTCTTTCTGGAAATCACTGGCCGAGCAAATGAATGAACTGTCGTTATTTAAGAGAAAGCTCGCTTTTTAAACAATCCAAGTCAGATGGTTCAAGAAACATGAAAGCAAAGGGAGCACTTGGTGAGAAGCACCTAAAGCTTCCCGATCCTAAAGCGCCTGAACCGCTTCTCGGTAGGCATTTTCAAAAATTACCAGACCCTGTCCAGGAGAACTTGCACGTGTCATTTGGGTCGTCCACTCGGGATGAGAGGTCCAACGCACAAAAAGCTCAGGATGAGGCATCATGCCAAAAATTCTACCACTCGGATCACAAAGGCCTGCGAGTGCCTCCTCGCTTCCATTAGGATTGGACTCGTATTTTAAACAAGTCATACCTGCCTCTTCCATTTTACGCAAGCTCTCAGCACGACGACTCGAAGCAATCATCAGACGTCCTTGCTGATGGCAAATGGGTAACTCCATCGTACCTAAACCTTTTAACCAAAGACATTTGCCACCTGAAGGAACAACTTTCATCCAAGCATTCAAAAAATAACCCTGTAAATTATGCGTAATAGAAACATCAGCACCCAATAAATGCATGCGCACTAATGCTTGAAAACCATTACCAATGCCTAAAACCAGACCCCCTCGAGAAGCAAATAAAGACAAATTCCATCGAAGCGCATAACGAATTTTTAACGCTAAAACCTTCCCCGCTCCTAGACAATCTCCATAAGAAAATCCTCCAGGAAAAACCAGAACCCCATACTTTTTACAAAGCTCATCTAAAGAGTAACCTACCAAATCATTCAGATGAGAAACACTCGTTTCAAACTTTGCCATTCGAAGTGCCTGGGCAGCTGCCTGAGCATTATGCAAGCCTTCTCCTCCCACGACTAAAGCATTCACCATCACCAATACACTCCTTGAATCATGTCCCACGAACCATCCAGGGTATTTTCTCGGTACTCAAGGTCAAAAGAGGGGCAGGGTCTTTCCAAAAAATCTCCAAGCTTCCTTTCACCACGACCACCCCGTACTTCTGAAAAGGAAGCCCTAAAGCTTCCCATTCTTCTTCTAAAAAGCGCGAGTGCTCCTGACTCACCGAAACAATCCAATTATGAAATCCTCTGCCCAAGAGCAATTCCCAAGGATGAATCGTCGCAGGTAACCAAATACTTGCCCCCAATCCAGGCCCAACCAAAGACTCCATCAAAGCTACCAGCATTCCAGAACCAGATATGGCTCGTGCAAATTTCAAACGCCCCTGCTGCTTGCCTAAAGTACCCCCCATCCATGAGTAAAGCTTACGAGCTAAAGGCCAGAGAGGCTGCGCTAATCGCCAGGGAAGCCCCTTCACTTTCTGCAAATCTTCTTCAAATTCAGATCCCAAAAGCCCGAAATCCAGAGGACCTAAACCATAAATACAATCTCCCACCGACTTCACATCCGAAGACCGACAGTACTTGATATCAGGCACACGACCTACCGCGTTCACTAAAAGCACTAAAGGATGCTCCTTCTTCCAAACACTTTCTACTCCAGGCATGAAAGATCCAGAAACTACCGGTAAAGAAAGCTCCATCGCTGCTTTTTTTAATCCACGCTGAACCTCGAAAAGCTCCTGTTTTTTCCAAGTATCAGAAGATAATTGCTCACTTGATATCCAAAAACTTTCCATCAATGCCAAAACACACTCAGGACTTCCATACTCAGCACCTAGGGTAAGCACACTTCTCACTGCTTCATCCAAAGCCATCTGAGCCATCCCAAAAACATGAGATTTCGCTAAAGCAACCCCTGCTCCCAAAACTAAGCCTACTTCCGAATCCCATTTAGGCTGAATCACTCCAGAACGACAGGCCATATTCGGTTTAATCACCGATCTTCCCTGCACTTCATGATCCATCTGCCCTGAATACTGAGATTGCTTTTGTAAAAAAAAGACCTCTTGATCTTGATGAAAATGCTCAAGAACTACTTCTTCCAGGGAAGCTGAAATCACCTCTCCTGAAGAAGCCTGAGACTGAACAGGTGCATCCAAAGACATTTCTGAAGCTTGCCAAATCCAATTCAACCAAGGAGCTAACCGAAGCCAAGCAAGACTCAAATCAGCAATCGGTGCTTCTCCCTCCCACACTTGAAATCTTCCGGTGAGGTTAAAAACACCTACGTCTAAGACCTGAAGTCCTCTTCGTTGCGCTAAATCGGTAAAAGCATCGATTTTTTCAGAAGAAACCGCAAAAAATCCCATCTCTTGAGAAGGAGATCCCAAAAGCCCAGCTAAAGACTCCTGACCAACAGAAGATCTTAAAGATCCCAATTGAACACTCGCTCCTTCTGAATCAAGCGCAAGGGAAGCTAAACCCCCCAACCATCCTCCTAGCGCATTCAAAACAACACGGTGATAAAACTCTTTGGATTCTAAGACAAAGTCCAATAACCTTCCTTGAAGAATACTATCAGGATGCTCACTTTCCTGTCCCCCTACTCTATAAATACGATCTAAAGGTAAAATTTTGGACTTTGACTCAAACTGAGCTCGTGGTGCTAAGCCCCCACAGCTCGTATGAAGTAATGTCACTCCTGATAAAGACTCATCCTCAATCCACTGGCAAGAAAGCACCGGCAACCCCATGCGATTTCCTGCATCCGCAAGTGCCCGGTAGAAAAAAGGCAAGCGATTCTCATTCCAAGCTCCTCCTAAAGTATGGGTGTAATAAATAGGCTGCACTCCCGAGGTCGCACTCAACAAATGACGCGTAGCCCCTGCTACTGAACGCATGCTCTCTAACCAAGCAGGTTTCTCTCCAGAAACACAGCCCAAAGAACCCTCAACAGAAACACAAAGCACATCTTGCTCATCCCAAGCAAAAATTCCAAAACCCTGAGCAGAGGGCAATACCCAACTTTTCACCATTTCTAAAGAAGGCTCTACCTGCGGCAACCGCATGGCACGCTGAAGTCCCAATTGCATCAGCACTTGAAATTCAAACGAAGTAGGTTCTGCAAAACCCGCATTCTTTCGATACGCATATTCCTGAGGCTCCATCCAATGCGTATGCAATGCTTGTACTTGCTCCCGAGACCATGTATAAAAACGATCCTTGCCTTCCTCAAGAAATCGCTCCATATCTGCCCAAGAAAAAAGGGGGGAGGAAAAACGCTTTCTAAAAAGCTTAGGCAAATCATGCCTAATTCTTTCCTGATAAAAGCGATCATTTTTTTTCAACGAACTCTCTGGCAATAAACTCCAAGTTTCAAGCGATCGGTCACAAAAAAACTCACTAGATAAACTTGATAAAATCGTTTCATTAAGCTTCGGACCTTCTAACAACAACAACTTTCCACTCGCAGCTCGCCCCTGGGATAAAGACCTCCCTAAAACCATCTCAAAAGATTCAAGCAAAGTACGACCTACCGCGTCATTTACCCCAGGACGAAACCGCTTCTCAATTCCCCAAAAAGTACCGGGCCTAAAAGGAGCCTGCTGCATCAAGTCTTCGATTTGACCGCTCATCCCCGCAGCAGAAGGAATCAAATTACCCGTAAACATCCACTGAAAAACGGGATCCCAAGCAATTTCTGTCAACGCTAAAATCAGTTCCTCACGAGAAACTGGCAAATCTAACCAATAAACATCCAAAAGCCGAGCCCAACGAATGACTTCGCTTAAAGCGGACATAGAAGTTTCCGCTTCCTTTAAAAAAGAATCCACTCCCCCATCAAAAAGCTCCGGACGCAACCCTACTTCAACACGACTTAACACTGACGCAACCTCGCTTTGTTTCTATCACTGCCAAAGTCCACTGCCTAGAAAATCCTCTATTTCTTATGGATTAATAGATACAACCGATACGGTCAAGAAATAAAAGACCTACGAATTTTAACAGAAGCCTGAAGAAAGCTTCCAAAAAACCCATCCATCAAACGGCGCACCACAAGCCCGATAGCATACCCACTGAGATACCGCTGCTTAAGCTAACCCGTTTTTCAGCTGATGCAAGAACCAGATCGGAGATCCTGCAACAACTACCCCTCACAGATGCGATATCAGAGACATTTCTTCCGGTACTTGACTAAGGGCCTTTACCTTGAAAATGACCAGAATTGAGTTTTTTTACATTGATGCTATGAGGAATACATGCTACGATTTCTGCCAGAATGTTTGGACAAGGCAAAGAGCCAGAAGAACACGTCGCGATAAGCTACCAAGCCTATTCTTCTAAAATGCCAAGCCTTAATTTGACTAAGACATCTTCAAGATTGCCACCTAACAAAAAGCTCACGATACCCGTCAAACTTCATGAGAATTCCTTTAAAAAACACATGGGTGCATACCTCCACAAGGTTCAACTAAAAGAGAAAAACAATTCCCATGGCTTCCTACCTTCACAGGTGCTCAAGTCAGTACTTCAAAAACGTGAGAGACCACATCCCCTTTTATTGACAAAAGCAAATTTCTGCGCCCTAAAGGCTCCTAGAAAAAAGTTCCTAGACTCAAACAAAAGCTTCTGGATACCCTAGGGAGGAAACGAGGAACAAATAAAAGACAAATGGATTGGGAACGCACAAAAGACTCTTGAAAAACCATTCAGTCATGGTGGCACAAAAATAGAAAAAAAAGAGTGTGGTTTGAAAAAAAACTCAAAAGGCCAGCAGGTGCTCCCTGGGTATAAACGCCGAAAGGAGTCACCCGTAGGTGCGAAGAGATATTCAAGTCATTAAATTGTTTACAAAACGTTTAGACGCAACGAACAGGAGGTCGTATGCAACCAGAAAGTCCACAAACAAGCCCGGTAACGGGAACCTTGAATGAAGAGAATGTCATTATCGATTTTGGAAAATACGAAGGAAGAAGTGTCCAAGAGATCGCAGAGTTAGATCCTCTTTTCTATGAAAAACTTGCCTTAGAACGAAGCAATGGGGTTTTTGCAATACGCAGGCATCACGACAGAACTTTTCGGCTATACTTTAATCCCGTCTTTCACCGCGATCATTAAAATCCCATCGGATCCGTCATTGCAGAAGAAGCGCCTCTCTGATTAGATGACCTAGCATCTTGAATCATGCCTTTTAAACTATTGATAGAGGCCGATGCGCGATTACAAGCATTCTGAGACTGCATGACGTTGGATTGCATCATGCCATTTCGCATGTCCACTTCACGCTTCATCTCAGTATACTCGGCCCACTCCCGTTTGGTTTCCTCTAAACTCTTTGTCGGTTGAATTGGAGCATTCTTTATGCTCTTTGTTTTTTTCCCTGCGTTATAATCGTTCCATGATTCCCATTCCTTAGTAGACTCTTCCACAGTCCGATTCGGTATTGGTGGCAAAGGTTCGGAAACCGCCTTGTCACAAATCGTCATCAATCCCGTACTTAAGCTTGCCAGAGAAGCTCTTTGACTCACAGGAATGACGTGAAGATTTGTGAGAATCTCATCGACGACACTCATAGTTCTTTGTTGTCCTCCTCCACAATAATGCGAGTTATAGCAATAAGTAGCCTGGGCAAGTTGATTAGATATATTCTGAATGGCGAGATCATTATCTTGTGCTCGACAGGACTGCTCAATTCCCTGTAACTGACTCAAAGCGAGCTGATTTTGTGCTAATTGTCCATCTACCGTACCTTTTTGCGTTGCAATATCATTACCAATAGGTCCAAGAGAATTACTATTGATCAACGGAGGCGACATCATACCTCCCACCAGGGATGCAATATTAGTAGGAACTTTATAAAGCCCAGTATCAGGATCTTTCACTAATTCTTCTTTAGTTACACTCGAAGTAGAGGCATTAATATTAATTCCCATTTGTGCAAGCTGAGATCTGAGTTGCTGTGACTGCGTCTGTAAAAGCATGTTCTGCGGTTTAAACATCTCAGCAATTTGATTCATCTGCATCTGAACTTCTTGATTCGCATTTTTAACAAAGTTCTCTTTACTCAAGGTGTCTTTTTTGATGATTTGCTCATATTCTTTCTGAGCATTTTGCAATACAGTAACGCACTGATTAATGGAACCACAATTGAGATTATCTGTACTATTTGAGCCCATAATAGGAATGACAATAGCTTGACCATTTGCTCCATTGAGCAAAGCACTGACAGTAGATTTAATGTTTTCTATGCAACCAATTTCAACCTGAATATCCTGCGTGTCACACGCAGTACTGCTAATAGAAGAAACAATCCCCAACGTAGAGTAAGCATCCTGAATCAGCTGTTTGTCTGCTTGAATCGTGCTTTGTAAGCCTTGCTGTAAAAAACGCTGTTGACTTTGAATCTGAAGCTGATTTTGATAAATAGCAGACCCAGGAGTATACAACTCACGTTGTACTTCCTGATAAGCCTGACCACAAAGACCTGAATAGTTAGGATCAAAAAACTTAGCCAAAATATCGTTCCAAACATTTTTACCATTGACTGTAAATGACTGAAATCTTGATTGAAAATTGTTTTTAAGGTCTTGCGGTGATTGAATGAGAACCTTCATGGATGCTTGATTAGCTAAAATTTCTGCATCTTTTTTCGGATCTCCTGTAGGCATAGGAATCGCTGTAACTGAAGCTGAAGACATCGCCGTTTGTAATTGGTCAAAAACTGCTTGCAAATTTTGGTTTTTGGCTTGAGATTGACCGCGCATACTGCTTGAATCATTAATTCTACCGTTTGAATCCAGCATAGAATCTTGATTATAACGGCATAAAATATATTCTTTTAAAGACACAGCGGGTCCCGTAGATGTGCAATGATACCCCGACATAGGAGTATTTAGTGTGTCCTCCACACATTTAGAAATAGAATGAACACGCACTAATGCATCGAGCGATCCTTGTGCTTGCTGAAGTTGCGCATACTGCGTTTGAAATTCACTGACTTGCGTATTTAATCCAGCCTTACCGGCATTTCCCACAAGTGCATCATTCAAAATCGCTTGTTGCACTAAAAGACCTTTTTCTCCGTTTTTTCCTTTCAATTTTCCAATAACAAATTCATTTTTAGAAGTTTCGTCTGCTATATTAGTTGCGTACTGATTCACCACCTTGTTTTGAAACTGAATGGCGTTATTGAAATCATTTTGCTTAGCTTGAATACTTGTAGTAATATTATCGAGCTCGCTTTGAATGCAAAGGAGCTGATTGCTTGCAATAGAAATCTTTGTTTCCTTACAAAGCGATGTGCATTCAGCATTCTGAAAAAGATTTTTAGTCGCTTTCATTTGAGCAGGACTCATCATAGTGCAAGACAAAGAATTAATATCCATAGGAATGCTCACAGCTCCCTGACACTGCATATCAAGACTAGGAGCGATCAATTGCGGACATCTACCTACAATCTGATCAAAAGAATTCATGAGAGCTTTTTCTCGAGCATTGGAAGAGGCACCCTGCAAATCTTGAGACATCAAATTATTATTCATTTGCTGGCCAATGGTACCTATAAGGGAAACTATGTTGTTCAAAGGATTACAAGTATTAGTCACCTGTCCCATTTGAAAATTAGTAATTGAATTTCCCATAGCAAATCCAAATGCAGAAGAATCCGGGACAGTCTGTGTGGCAGCATTGCTCACCGAAGCAAGCACTTCTGCCATCATGAGGATCAAAAAAATTGTCTTTTTCAAAAAATCTCTCATAGAGTGCTTCCTGTTTTCTCTTGAAACATTTCGGCATCTCACAGAAAATACCCAATAAAAAAATTCTAGGGCACTCAGAAAATAGGCTTTCCCTTCAAATCGAATCAAAAAAGTCAAGAATCAAGCATTTTAAGTAAATTGATCAACTAAACCGCTATGCAATCCTAAGAAGCACCAGGAAGCTCCTTTAAAAATGCAATCTTGAATGAGGCTTCGCTTAAGAGGTTGAAGAAGGGTATTCACGCGTCAACGAAGGATCCCCTTCATCCTTCTTGATAGAATGAATAGCCATCCACCCCTTCCTCAGTCAATGACATGCATAAGAATTAAACAAAAATAATAAAAAAACTAAAAAAAGAATACTTTTTTCTCAAATTTCAAGAAATGCTGATAGGAATGCATCTTTTTTTCAAGAGTAGTTAAAAAGCATTGACACTTTGCAATAGAATATGCTAGTGTTGGCGAATTGCAAAATAAGCAGAATAGTTTTGATTTGAAATGATATGTATATGAAATCTATTTTTATGATTGCCTGGTTGACTCTTGCTTCTTTCGGATGCTCTGGCTCTAAAAATTCAGAAGAGGCTTTAAACAAAACCCCCCTCCCTTTCTTATAATAATTTATATGGAATAAAATTTGAACCTTTGGATATTTGCATTGACATTAATTTTTTGAATAAAAATGCAACATCGTATTATGGAGCATTATACGACCTAATTAAAATTAATAATAATGGGAAAATACAAAAAATAATTGAAATTGAAAATCTTATTAGAGAATTTAATGAAACTAAAAACGAAGCCAGTAGAGAATATAATTTTAAAGAATCAATTTTAGAATATTTAAAAAAAAATCCCAATGAAAAAGAACTTAAAACTACAGGACCTTTCCCTGAACTTTATCTTCGTGATTCAATAAATGAATACCAAACAGAGCTTGATACCAAAAAAAACGAAATTGCTGAAGCGGAAAAAGAATTCAACACTCAGATGCAAATGCTAGAACGCTATAGTATCGAATATGCATATATTGAACAAAAATTACTTGAAAGCATGAATCATGATGCTCATAAACGAGGTAATTTATCTTTTTATAAAAATTTAAATGAGCATTTACATGAAAGAGAAAAGAATTCAGAAAACGAATTAACATCCAATTGCATAGAATCTATAAAACATGTTAACGATATTTTTAATAGTTTACTTGAACAGGACGAATACCATTTGACACCAGAATATCTGCTTTTAAAGCAAGAAAATTCACAAAACATATATAATGAATTTAATTATGAATCAGAGAATATTTTGACTAAAAGTCCAATTTTTATTAAAAAATACAAAGAAAAATACGAAGAAGCTGACGCTACGAATGCTCCACAACAGCTATATGGCTATAGTCGACCACTCCTAGAGGAACTCAAGCCCCAATTATCTGAATTCAAACAGATGCTAGCTACTGGATACTTCGTAATACGCATCCAAGAAAAGTAAGAAACCACCCCCAACTCAAACGAATCGCCACCAGAAGAAGAAGAAGCCTAAGCTAATTAGCAACCTGAAGAATAAAAAACTATCCAATGGATTGCTCTGCACTCCCGATCCTCATTCACAGAGACAACACGACCTGTTGTTTTGAATCGACTCAGAAATGCAGTTCCCCTTGTATGACCAAAACGTCCAAATTGAGACCTGTAATGGTGCAACCCGAAATACCCTTCAGTTGATCCAAACCTTGCACACAAAGAAGGCACAAGATCCTCCGAAGTCACAAGTGTGATTTGATTTTCAGAAACAATCTGAAGCCCTCCCAAAGCAACGGTATAATCTGTTCCCTTTCAGATAAGGTGTTTCCCAGTAAACCAACCCACCACGGGTGACATCCATCATTTCCTCACCCACCCCTCTCTCTCTGAACAGCCTCAAGAAGACTCTCTAGGAATCAAACACTCACCTTCTAACACATCAATCCTTAAGTGCATCTTTACGATATACTTTTTTAAGAGTCACGAGCGATAAAAAATCTTGACGCAACCATATAAAATGCGCTAGAGTGGGGACGGTTCAAGTACGAATAAATCGCGTCCCTAACCCTAAGTGAGATACTATGAACTCTATTTTTATTATTAGTTTTTTTACATTAGCTTTCTACGGATGCTCCGGCTCTAATAGCGGAAGCCAACAAAGCTCAGCCAGAAACCTGAGTACGAACCAATCTCTTCTTTCTGAAATAACTTTTGACAAGCTGGAGCTTAAAACGAAGCATGATTTTAACGATATTACCTCATTCCTACCCGGAGATGAGTCTGAAAATAAACTGTTTAAAAATGAACAAACAAAAAATTTTATTAAAAAATATAAAGAAATAAAAGAAACCGAGGAGAAACTTCAAGAAATAGAAAAATACAACATCGAATACGGTTACGTAACTGCAGATTTACTCGATCGCATCAATCACTATGCTTCCGAACAAGATGAATCGACTTCTTTTTATCTAAATTTGGACGTTACTCTACGCACCACCTTTACTCACAACAGCCCTGAGGAAAAAGAATACAAAAATGCCCTACTACACGTTAACCGAATGTTCAATACACTAGACAGTGAAAACACCTACTTTCTGTATAGAAGCTGCGAGACTAAAGCCTATTACAATGCGATGTTCTACTGTGGAGTATGCAAAACAAATTATGTGGATATCAAAAATACCAATCCTGAGGCTAACGCAAGAACAGGTGATCAAATGACCCTCTCAAATGAACTCTCAGGCCAATGGACCGCTTTCAAAGAAAGCCTAAAAAACGGCCACTACATAATACGCATCAACGCAAAGTAACACTTACCACCCCAAACCAAGCATAACCCTTGGTTGCGGATTTCTCAGCTTCAGTCCCCCGAAGAAAGCAACTAAGCCCGCTCCCCCACCACCTCACGAACCAAGGCCAATACATCAGAGAGCTGAGGAGTGGATGCCATTTCTAAAGCATCGGCAAGACCTACACCCGGGACAAAGGCACCTGCCAAAAGCCTAGGGCGAGCTTCCAGAGCATAAAAATGCTCTTCCACAGTCCTACGGATTAGATGCTCTCCAAAATTCGTGACTTCCGTATCCTCATTCACATAGACAACACGACCGGTCTTTTGAATAGACTCAGAAATGCAGTTCCAATCATATGGCCAAAGCGTTCTCAAATCGATCACCTCAACGGAAATACCTTCTTGCTGAAGCTGTTGCGCAGCTTGGGCACAAAGAGGCAAGGTTCTCCCATAACTGACAAGGGTAACGTGATCTCCGGAGGCAACAGTATGCGCTTTTCCCAAATCAACCGTATAATCCGTTAAGCCTTCCGGAAACCGAGGCTTCCAAGTAGAACGACCCGCCAAAGGAGCATCAATCATCTCCTTCAATGCCTTCTCCCCTTCAGCCGTCAAAGCAGGCTCTCCAGGAATCTGATGCCGTCCCTTCACACGCATCAAAGCCTTAGGCTTTAAGTACATCGTAGGATTCGGGTCTTTCAGACAAGCAATCATGAGCCCATAAGCATCCAAAGGATTCGAAGGCATCACAATCTTCCATCCTGGAATATGCGTCATCGTAGCATCAAAAGAATGAGAATGGTAAATCGACCCACGAATACCACTTCCTACCGGAGTCATCACCGTCATCGGTAAACTCCAGGCCCCGTGAGAAGACCAACATTGCATACCCACTAATTTCAAAAGATCAATCGTATTGTAAATATAATCGCAGAACTGAATCTCAGCCACACAACGGCTTCCTGCCAAAGCAAGACCCATAGCAGCTCCAACAATTCCTCGCTCGTCTAAAGGAGAATTCCAAGCAGTCTTCAAACCCTGCGTCCCGGTAAAAACCCCTCCCAAAGGAGGACCCACATCCTCACCAAAAATATCCTTCACACCTAAATGCGATTCACCGTAATGTAAAGCCATCCGAATTGCTTGAACCATCGTAGCCATTACCAGTACCGCCCCTTCTGACCTGAGTAGGTGTAATCATAAATAGTAGAGCCCTGAGGAGGAGCCTCTTGCTTCACCTCATGACAGATCTCAAGCATCTCTTTCTCATAACGAGAACGAAGATCAAGCATCTGCTGACGCTTCAGTAATCCTGAGGATTCTAACTTTGCCTCAAACTTCACCAAACTATCCTCTTCCTGCGCTGCAAAATTGCATCCCGTTGCCGAGCTATGTCCGTAAAGTCTCGAAACACGCGCTTCCAGTAAATAAGGCTTACGCTCAGAACGCACATACGCTAAAGCCTCCTGAAGCGCTAAATAAGACTCCTCGACATCATTACCATCAATCGCACGGGAACGAATTCCAAAAGCCTGACCTCGATCAGCAATGAACTTCTCCGCATGCTGCGTAGAAGCAGCAGTAGAAATACCCCAGCCATTATTCGTGACTACCATAAGAATAGGTAATTCAGCTCCAGGTCGAGAAGCCCAAACTAAACACGAAGCAAAATCTCCCTCAGCAGTACCGGCATCCCCTCCATTCACCAAGGTGATCCCCTTCCCTCCATGACGTCTCTGAGCAATGCCCGTTCCAATAGCACTGAGGTACTGTGTCTCAATGGTCGAAGATACCGGAACCACATTCCAATCGTAGATAGAATAGTGACTCACAAAATTGCGCCCCGCTGAAAATGGATCAGAAGCAGTACTCTTCATCTGCCTCATAGCATCTCGAGGATCTAAACCCATCGCCATCAAAATACCTGCAGAACGATAATGTAAATGTAAATAGTCGTAATCTAAACCTTGGCCTTTGTGAAGAAGCATACCCAAAGGAACATTGAACGCTTCTTCTCCCGGCCCTCCCAACCAAAAGTAACCGTCTGATTGCTTGTACATACGAATCAGACGCTCTTCCAAAACCCGCGTTCTTACCATGGTCTCATGGATAGAAAGCAGTACTTGAGGATCAACCTGAAATGGGGATTTTTTCGAAGATAGACTCAAAATGTTCTCCTTATGGTCTCAGAAAAGCATGACACAACTAGTTGAATCTATTTGAATAACTAAGAACCAACCTTGCGTCAAGAATAAAAGCTCAAAACCATTTCCAAAGCCAAGCTACCAAGTATAAAAAAGCAAGCAAGCCTAAAAAAGAAAGATAAGCCTCATAAGCCTTGTTACGCCAAGCTTGAAACCAAGAAAAATGCCTTGCGTCCTGTTCATCATTCACTTTCTCAAGGACTTTTTGTAAAGAAGCACTCAAGCAAGGCACTCGAGGAGGAAAAAGCCGAGGGAAGAAACTCGGAACCTGCTCGCAGTAAAGCAAGTACGCCTGTCCAAACAAACGCTCAAGCTTTGCTTCTTCTTCCGCAATGACCACCTGATAAACAGCAGCAAATAAAAGACTGGTCGCCACTAAAAAAATCAGATTGCCTGTAGACCAAGAAGCCCCCACTGCCATGAAGTAGGTCCCTAAATACAAAGGATTACGCACCCAAGCGTAAGGACCTCCTACCGCAAGCTTCGCATTCTTGCGCAAAAAACCACTGGACCAAAATCTTAAACTTGCACCTAGAAAACATAAAGCAATTCCAGGCACCTGAGGAGATTGGCGACTCCAAATACCCAAAGCCACTACAAAGAACCAGGCTAAAATCATCCTCGTTCTTCCACCTAGCAGTTGCTGATAAAATCCCTTCTTCTGTGAATCTCGATCTTCCATCACTTCCCTTCAGTAGCAATAGCAAATTTCTGAGCCCCTGCACGTCGAGCTGCATCCATAATCGCCACTAAACTTTCTAAATTTGCCTTACGATCTCCTTCAAGCACCACAAGCTTCGATCTCGTTTTTGCTAAAGCCTGACGCACCTGACGTTCCAAAACCCGACTATGCGCACTTGGATCCTGGAAATTCCAAGGCATTGCTTTTTGATTGATCCGAATCCCCCCTCCAGGAACCAAGGTCAAAATCACACCGTCTGGATCGGAAATGTGCTGAGCCTGATCCGCATGAGGCAATTGCACATCCACACCGGAGGTATCTTTCGAATTTACTGCAGAACTTGTCACCATAAAAATAATTAAAAGTACCAAAAAAACGTCAATGAGTGGAGTTAAACTCACTTCAGAAATGATAGCTCCCTCTTCCTCAAAATTTGGATCCACACTCAGACCCTTCAGAAAACTCAGACAAGACGTCCACCAGCTCCTCCATCTGCAAACCCATGATGAGAATGAGTTGAGTACAACGGGTCTGAAGCGTATTGAAGGATAAAAGAGCCACAATCGCCACAATAATGCCTGAGGCAGTAGCAATGAGAGACTCAGAGATCCCTGCTGCCACCACGGAGAATCCTCCAGAATTTAACCGAGCCATCTCTTGAAAAGAACCTAAGATACCTACCACCGTGCCAAAAAGACCCACTAAAGGCGCAGCGCTGCCTATAGTACCTAAAATCCATAAGGACTTTCTCAAATCTCCATTGATCATACGTCGCTTGCGTTCTAACGCCCGCACCCAACTCGATTGCAACCGAGGATCCTGAGAAAAACGCCTTTCTAAAGCTAAAGAGACAAGCTCAGCACTGGGAAGATCAGGATGAGCTCTACAAAGCGTCCTCACACTCTCAAACTCTTTTTTCAAGATAGCGTTTAAGCACTCAAGATGGAAGGCCCGCAAATGGCGCCCCAAAGACCGATAGCTCCAAGCCCTCTCCAAAATAATCATCCCAAGCAAAAAAGAAGCAGCAAGCAAAGGATACATCACAAACCCGCCACTTTTCAGAAGGAAGCAAAGACGACTCCAAGAATCACTCAACATGAGATCCGATAAGGTACCCAGGGCTCTCAGGGATGTCAACTCAAGAAGGCCCTTGAAAAAGAATTTGCAAATAAAAACAGCTACCAGTAGCATGATTTTCACTTGGTAATCTCATAAGCGCTTGAGATTTTTCGAAACGAAAGGTCTATGTTGAACATTCGCACGATTTTTTTTGATTTAGATGGAACGTTAATTGATACCGAACCTTCTGCGATTGAAGCTTTAAAAAACTGTTTTCTTCAGTGGAAAATGCCTCTGGACACAGAAGATCTCGCCCACATGATGGGTCGGACTTGGGAAAGTGGTTTTGCCCGTCTCTTTCAAAAGTACACCCCTCCTCTTCCTCAAGAAGAAGCGAAAAAAAAGATCCTAGCAGCTTACCGAAGCCTCGTTCGATCCCATCTGGTAGCTGTTCCTGGAGGCGTTCAAGCAGTCATCGATTTGGCCAAGCACTTCCCTCTGGCTTTAGTCTCAGGCTCCAAACGCTCAGACATCCTTTGGTCCCTCGAGACACTGAAGATCCAAGATCACTTTCAATGCATTTTAGGAGCTGAAGACTACCCCCAAAGTAAACCCGCTCCTGACGGATACCAAAAAGCACTCCAACTGCTCAAAGCTCAACCAGAAACCACCCTGATTTTTGAAGACTCCCACGTAGGACTGCGCTCTGCTCAAGCTGTGGGTGCCTGGGTTGTAGCAGTGACTTATAGCAATCCTTTTCACGAAAATATATCCCAAGCCCATTTCAAAATACCCGACTTGAAAATGGTGTCACGAGCATGGGTTGAAAACCTCAAAAGCCCTTGCAACAATGACCGGTGAGAAATCAAGCCATCATCGCTTTCAAAAGAAAATGATGAGACTCAACCAGCTTCGTAAATTAGAACCACTTCTTCCTGCCCTCTTAGAAGATTTTTACCACCGCATGGCCCAGGACCACCTACTTGCTCACTTTTTTTTCCAAAAAGATCCCTCAGCTATCGCAAAACGCCAAGCAACCTTCTTACACTTTGCCTGGGGACTGAAAGCTACTTACGAAGGACCCTCCGTCACTCAAGCCCACAGCCATATGCCTCCCCTTTTGCAAGCGCATTTCAACCGACGCCTGATCCTGCTAAAAGAAACTTTAGAAGACCATAAACTTGATCCTCCTTCTATTGATGCCTGGATACAATTTGAAGAAGGCTTTCGCAAGGTTCTTGTCAGATCTCCTGAAAGAGCAACTAAGCCTTCAACTACTGAACCCGACAAGAAAATCTCAAGCACCTAAGGCCTCTGGTATTCAATGCGGATGCTCTTCATTCAAAAAAACCATACAAGGCAATCGCCCCTTAAAAAGCCCGTTCTGAATAGAGCCCTCTCCATGTACTTTTATCATGAAGCTTGGGACATGAAACAAGCCTGCCCATTTCAAATGATTGATTCTGAAAGAACAATTACCTACTCTCAAGGAGGGTAGCGCAAAGCTTTAGTCCTTGAAGTCTCTGTTTCATGGAAGCTCTGGGATACCTTCCGATCAAGCGATCACACGTACCATGCCTGGCCAAATTGCCACTCAATTTGAGCATTCGTTTGACCCATCTCTTGAAGGACTCTTTTGCAGACTTCTTGATCCTAGAGATTCATGGAAACTCTTCTTCAGTTTTTCAATCTAGACCCTAGCATCTTCAATTTTGTCCCTTTTGTTCTCTATCACTTAAATTTCAAATTTTTTTAACTACTTGATTTTAAAAGTATTAAATAAAATGCTCAGTTTAAAAAACAATATTTTCAATACGTTGCATAAATTTCAGAAAAAAAATCGATTTTACCTGATCAACCGATCACGAAAAGACTCTTCGGTCCTGCTCACACAAGCACTATCTTGCCCGAATACTTGAGAAGACTATGAAGGCATCATAGCAAGAAGATCCCTCTTGATCACATGGGAATCTTCATTTTTACTAGAAAACTTCGTTCAAAATAGCAATTTGCTCATAAGCAAAGGTAGATCCTGAGATGATAAAAAATCTTCATGGATCAAGGCCATAAATAACTTGAGCAAAATCCTGACTTTGTTCATTGTTAGAACAAGTTTTACCAATGAGAAAAAGCTTACCAGAAACTCGAATTTCTTAAGCTCCAAGCCTGAGCATTCAAAGATTTCACCAAGAAAATTTTTCGGTGATCTCTATTCTGTATTATTGACAAGATGAAGAACCAGTTCAAAAAGACAAAATCTCAGAAACCGACTCTTCCTCAAAACTCCAGAATTTCGTAAATTTTCTTGAAATAAAAAAGTAATCTGAAGCCAGATCTATGAGAGGACTCTTTGGAATCATGATGCTTCCAACATCCTTCTCCAAGCGGTCAAAGTCGCTGAAATCTTCATTTTTTTTATATAGCCATTTTTTTATACCTCTCTTCTTGGGCTAGTGCTATGCATCATGAGGATCGACCCACCCTTCCGGAGCTCAAGCTTTTTGCAGCAACAATTACTCGTGCGAAGATTGCAGGATTTCTTGAAAAAAATGATTTTGGGACTATTAAAAAATTAGAAATTTTACATGCCAAAATAGACCCTGAGCTATTCAGGAGCCTACCTGCAGGTATTAAGGCATTGTCCCTTCACTCAGTGAAAGATCTGAGTGGGAACATGCTCACAGTCCATCAGTGTTTGGAGAACACGGCCTATTTGAACGACTTAGAATGCTTAACTCTGGAAAATCAGCATATCAATGACTCGACCCTATCTGTGATCACTCAAATACCAGGACTCAAAAGGTTAAAACTTCCCAACAATCAAATCACAGGTCAAGGGTTCCTGAAGATTCTCAGCATGCAGGGACTTGAAACTTTGTACCTCAATCATAACAAGATTCCCTTCCTTGAATCCATCAAAAGTACCCTGCCGAGAATAAAAAACTTAAATCTCAAGCACAATCAAATCAGGGATCCAGACTTGATGCAGATTGCCAAAATACCAGGCATTAAAATGCTCGATCTCTCTGAAAATGAATTCGGAAGCGAGGGAGCTGGTTATATCACTCGCATGAAGGGAATTGAGCACTTGAATCTCAGCTACAATAAAATCAACGAATTTGGAGCTTCGAAACTTTCTAAAATGAAAGGATTGAAACACCTATTTCTTGAATCTAATCGAATCAGAGTGAAGGGAGCCATGAGCATTTCTGAAATGCAAGGAATTGTGCAACTCAATCTCAGCGACAATCAAATCCAAGATGCCGGAGCTATTTATATTGCTCAAATGAGAGGCATTCACTGCTTGGAACTGGCATCCAATCAGATCGGAGACGAAGAAGCTTCGATCATTGCTGATAGGCAAGAGATCAGGTACTTGAATCTTTCTAACAATGACATCGGAGAAACGGGAGCCAATCGACTTGCTGACATGCGGAACCTTACCGTCTTAAATCTTGCTAACAATCACCTCGGAGACCCTGGCGCGCAACACATTCCTCGACTTCAGAAACTCAGAGAATTGAATCTCAATAGCAATGAAATCAGTGATACAGGCGCTGAGCACATTACCAATATACAAAGCATCCAACACTTAGATCTCGGATCCAATCAGATCGGAGCAGAGGGAGCAAGTCGACTGACTAGTATGCAGAACCTTGCCATCTTGAATCTTGCCAAAAATCACATCGGAGACAACGGTGCTGAACATCTAGCTCACATGGAGACTGTGAGCCACTTAGATCTTTCTGACAATCAAATCGGAGATACCGGTGCGCAGCACATTGCCCGCATGCAGAACATGATCATCTTAAAGCTTGCTCAGAATCAAATCGGAGACATAGGCCTAGAACCTATTGCTCACATGGAGAATATCAAGCACTTAGATCTTTCTGACAATCAAATCGGAAATAATGCATTGCATTATTTTGCATTCATGCCAGGAATTACCCACTTAAATCTTGCTAACAATCGAATTAATGATACGGTTGCAGCTCATATTTCGAATATACTTAGCCTTACCTCACTTAATCTCAAATGCAATCAAATCGAAGCTCAGGGAGCTGCTAGTATTTCGAAATTACAAGCTCTTACCTCTTTGAACCTCGACTATAATGCTATCGGAGATGTGGGGGCGAATAGTATTTCGAAATTGCATGCTCTTACCTCCTTGGATCTCTACAAGAATAATATCGAAGCCGCTGGAGCAGCCAGTATTTCAAAATTACTGGGCCTTAACTCCTTGAACCTCGGACACAATCGGATCGGAGCTGCTGGGGCGGCTAGCATTTCGAACTTGCGGGGTCTCACCTCCTTAAATCTCATCTTCAATAGCATCGAAAATGAGGGAGCAGAGAGCATCTCGAAATTGCGGAGTCTTGTCCACTTGAATATCGCAAACAATCGTATTGAATATCAGGGAGCAATTTGCATTTCGAGGATACATGGTCTTATCTCCTTAAATGTTCAAGGAAATTCCATGGGAATTAATGGGATAGATAGATTTTTACTAATCCAAAATGCGCAAAAATTTCAATACTGAAGGATTAAAATTGATTTTTTCGTACAAAGAAATTTTCATGATCCCTTTTTTGAAACGAAGACTCAAAAAAAATTGAGTTTCTGATTTCTAGCATCAACCTGAAATAGTTCATCAGCCGAAAGAACTCCTCAACCCAAGAGCAAGAAAACCTCTTGCATTTCCCTCATCATGCTAGCTCCCTGATCCTGCCTCACAACTTCAACAACACCCAAGAATTACACAGCCCCCGAATCACTCACTGCACTGACACAAAGAACCATCGACTCCCCGATCTTCAACTACTTCCATGACGAGATACATTCCCATGCATTCAGAGACTACTTCAGGGGCTCTCTTTCTTTGCTCTAGGAAGGATTTTAGTCCACACCCCCCTTCCTTCATCTCTCCTCTCTCCTAGCTCCTTCCTTTCCCTCTACCCCCCCCTCTTCTGTCCTATGCCCTCAACCGGACCTCTAGAGATGACACAAGAAACCCAACTATGTCCTGTGACCTAAAAAGACCCTGCTCTCGCAAGAAAACAGCTTGAGGGAAGATCGCATGATCTGTACTTAAAAGGGAGATATCGCTCAAAACTTTGATCAGCCCTTTTTCCTCACATGCGTACCCTTGCTTTGAGCCCATAGGGATTGCGTCCTTTGAGTTCGCAGAGGTTTCTCAGAAAAGGAGATTGCGTTTTATCAGATAGCTCCCACTTACCATGGACATAATACAAAAGCATGCTAGTATCAGGGAAGCCTATGAGACATCTCCTATGAAAAATGCATTGGCACTACTATTGACCTCCAAAGCAAGAGCGGAGATTCTCAGACTTCTGTTTTCAGAACCACCGATTCGCCTTCACCAAAGAGGTATTGCAAAATGCACTGATGTCACCACTCAGGCTATCCAAAAGGAAATTCAGAACCTTAAAAAACAAGATCTCATACAAGAATCACGCGATGGAAATCGGGTCTACTACATGGCAAACTCGTTTCATCCTATCTACGCTGACTTGAAGAGCATCGTCCTCAAACTAGTAGAGCCTGTGTCCATCTTGAAGGAAGTACTTGAAACGGATGAAATCCAAATAGCTTTCATTTTTAGTGCTACTTCTAAAAAAGAAGCTAAGATCTCAAGCGATGTTGAGCTGTTGATCATTGGAAATATGGGATTAAATAAAGTAACTTCACTTCTGAGTGGTATTTCTGATAGACTGAAAAGACAAATCCATCCCTACGTCTATACAAAAAAAGAGTATATCAACCGCATCCAGTCTCAGGATCATTTTGTAACGCGACTACTTCGAGCAAGAAGACAATTCATCATAGGAAATGAGTGCGAGCTTGAGAAGCTAGTCAAGCTACAACTGATCAAGCAGCATCAAATTAACCCAGCAGTCTCTGATCTTTTCGAAATGACAGAAGAGGACCAAGAGCTGCTTAAGTCATTCCCAGCTGAAGAATCTCGACTTGAGAACTCCACCCTCTCTGAAATTTGAAAAGGTAAGCGGGATCTCAGATACCTGGCAAGATCTGCGTTCATCTAGCTCTTCGAAGGGTCTTCTGCACTTCGGATAGTCAAAGCCAAGTTCCCCTCAATCCAAGGATTCTCAGGCGCAAGCAGCTTGGTTTAACCTCATCTCTAGAAAGTAAGTCCTTTCTAGATGTCTGCGACCGATGACTCTTGTGAGCAAGCAATCACTTCTGAAGTGTTCTGGTGAGGAGACTCCATCTCTTGAAGTGCAACTGGCAAGAAAGCCACCCTCTGTGCTAGAGTGTCGGCATGCACCCCTTCACGAAACTCTGCATGAGCTTAGGATGCCTTTTGATTGTCATAGGACTTCTGTGGCAATACACCCCTTTAGGCAAATTACCAGGAGATATCCGCATCGAAAGGGAAAATGTGAAAATCTACTTCCCCTGGGTGAGCTGCTTAGCACTCAGTGCGCTCGTTTCTCTGCTTTCGTACCTTTTCAGAAAAATGCGCTGATCAAACGTAATTTCCACGCTTGATCTTCTCGATGATGATCTTTTCAGGCATTGTGGGATCCCGAGGGTCCACACTGAAATAAGCCTGTTGCTCACAACGGCGCTTATTTGAGAGCAACCATTTTAAAATCGCATTGAGACCTTGGTTTCTTTGATCCTGAAAAAAAGGATCATTTTTCAAAGCGTCCGTTGCTTTTTTCAAAGCCCTCACTTCTTGCGCATCATTTTCTTTCACAGGGTAATCATTTAAATCGTACTTCTTGATATCTTCTGGTAAAACTCCTAAAAAACGTACATCAGGCGCAGAGAAATCTGAATTTCGGATCAAACTTGCTGCAGATCCAGCTTTTAACGTCCTGAAAATATTTTGCATAGTATAAGCATCGAGATCTCCGAAGAAAAACAAGGGCACACTCAATTGATCCTGAATTAACTTACACCAGCCCCGAACCGCATTCGAAGGAACTCCTTGAGCCCCCATCAAAATACAACGATGCCGCTTAGTAAAACCATTGGCCACTAAGGTATTCGCAGTACCCTCAGACTCCACAATCAACCCAAAATCAATTTTCTCCCGGGCAGAAAGCTTCAAATTCTGAGGTCTATTTTTCGGCTGAAAAGGAGTCGTACCTAACCGAGAAAGATCTACCACTGCCTGATCACCATCAGGAAGTGTTTCTGTAACCACAAGCTGCTGGGAATAGGTCTGCCCACCTCGATCATTCGCAAAACAATTAAGCTCCTCACGGTAGCACTCAAGCATCTCACAGATAAAATCCAAGATCTCGTCGGACTCATCCTGATCTCCAAAATCTAAGGGCTTCAAACTAGGATCATGCTTCATCGCACCTTTACTGATATAGTAAAGCTCACGCTTTGTATTGACTGCTCCGGTGTCAATATTACGAAGCAAAACCTCCAAAAGAAAAATCGCTCGAGACATTTTCTTGACAGAGCTCACATTCAATTCTGTAGCAACCTTCTTATCCCCAGGTGTCAAATAACCCAACCTATGGTCATAATTAGAATTGTCTAAAGAACACTTTGTAGCATAAAGCACAGGCCTTTTAGCCCGCTCTAAATCTGAAAGAAGGCGATTGCACAATTCCTTACTGAGCTTAAGAATGCTCTGATCACTTTTTGCCATCTTGCTTCCTCTTTCCTTTTTGATCTTCTTCTTTTTGCGTTTCTTTTTTCAGGACAGCATCAGCATGGACTAATTCTTGCTGAGTTGTATGAGCATCACGACCTAAAAGCTTGACAATGCCCTCCTGAGCTCTTTTACGCTGATCCTCCCCCGCTTCGGTAATCCGACATAAAGCATCCACTAAAATAGGACAAAACTGCTCAATATGTCTGATTTTTTCTTCAAGCTCGTTCGCTTTCACCTCACGCCTTAAATAACGAGCAAGCTTTTGACCTGCTTGAATCAGCGCTCTTCGAATTTCTTCCACTAACTCATCTGAAGCATCAATCGTCTCCTTAGAGGCATTTTTAAATTTAATGAAAGGAGACACTACACTCACTGCAATGATATAAGGACCCTGCGGAATCCCATTTTTAGGCTGAGCGATCCCATAAGCACGCCAGTTTACAGATTCAATAGCATGGACAATCGCACAAGAAGCTTTGTCAAACTGAAGAGGAACTCGATTCGCAAATCGAAGGATCTGCACAGAAGAATCTGACTCTAATGCTTTTTCTTGAAACCTTGCAACAGCAACCTCAACTTGAACCGGTTTAAAATCACAAATCACAGGCTTTCTAGAGACAACGGAAAAAAAATCTAAAGCTCCCAGTCTTTGAATACTTTTAGCAAAACTTTCTTCTCCAATTGACATCACTGACTGGGTAGAAGGAGCCATTAACTTCAAGTGCTGAAGTTTAGAAAATAAATCTTTGAATTCTGCATCTTTCAGAGCATCCACAGATTTCTCAAATAAAGCCTTAGGAATACCTGTTTCAACTAACTCCCTGAAAACCCCCTCATGGATTCGAGAAAAGCCTTTCTTTAACCAATTGTCTACACGCACCCTGCCAAATAAATGAGAATGAGCAATAAACTCTCCCAATTTCATTGTATGAGGATGAGGAGCAGTTGCTTCTGGAATTTTAGGGATATGCTGAGTCACCCGATTCATCAACTGAGGCTCTATTCCAGGAATCTGATAAGAAAGCTTCAAATGCGGATTCACTAAGGCTGTTCCATTTAAGTAGTTTAAAAGACCGGCATCTCCATTGAGCTGAAGTCTCCCATCCACTAAAAAGGAGACACTCGTGCCATGAGGCCGATCCCAATCCATACCCTGCTTTTCTTTGAAAACGCCCTGATTGTTCTTGATATCGACTTCTACCAAGCAATTCAAAGCCTTACGCATGGTCTTGGTCTTGGTAATCACACGGGCTCCCACAGCGCTCGTTAGCTGTGCCCAAGTTGTCGCAGCAGAAATCCCAATACCCTGCTGCCCACGAGAACATCGCCCACGACCAAACTTAGAAGAAGCTAAATACTCCCCAAAGACCTTAGGAATATCTTCGCAATCAATCCCAGGGCCATTATCTTCCACCCGAATCCGAATCTGATCTGTATTTTTTAAAGACCCAGAGCCGACTTTTTCAATAAAAACAGAAACATCCGGCAAGATGCCATGTTCCTCACAGGCATCCAATGCGTTGTCTACTGCTTCTTTCAACGTCGTTAAAACCGCTTTAGTTTGCGAAGAAAAACCTACCTGTTGAAGGTTTTTAGCAAAATACTCAGCAGTACTGGACGTGGTAATCCGATTGTTCTTCTCTACCTTCGACATGGCACGGATTCAATCAGAGATTCAAGGAGCCTGTCAATAGTCAATTCATCCATTTCCAAAAAGAAGCCCCGTTCTTTTCAGGAATGATGCTCCTGAGCGTCTTCTTTAGCAATTTCAATGACAGCAATAAAAAAAGCTGCTAATATGGGTCCCAAAAAAATTCCCAAAAACCCCATCGTCTGCAAACCCCCTAAAACTGCGATAAAAGCTAAAAAAGGATGCAAGTGGGCAGTGCCCTGCAAAAAAAGAGGACGGATGGTCTGGTCCACCCCGACAAGTAGCCAACTTACCACCCAAAGAAAAATAGCAGCTTTCTGCTCTTCCAAAAGGAAAGCATGCACCGCAACGCCCAAGGTCACAGGCAAGGAACCCACTAAAGGCATAAAAGAAGCTACAAACACTAAAAACCCTACCCACGTAATGGATCCGATACCCACCACCGCACAAGCAAGCATCTCCAACAATGACTGCACCACCGCAGAAGCAAAAACCGCAAGCACCACCGATCGACATATTTCTCGAGCCATTTCTATCAATCGATACGTTTGTCCAGGAGTAAAAGGAGAGTAACGCTTACAAAACGTCAAGATTTCAAGGCGCTGCAATAAAAAAAAATAAACACTGACCACAATCAAAAGCAAAGAACCCAAGATCCCAGGCAAATGACCTAAAGCTGATCCCAAGATATCGGCTAAACGCCCCCCCAAGCTCTTAATGACATCTTGCAATAATTCAGAGATGCCAGTCACATCTAAAGGAACTTGATGGCTCAACCAAACCATGCCACGGTATAATCGAGAGCTTTCGGAGAAAATGATCCTTTCTTCAGAAGAAAGACTTGCTACATTCTTCCAAGACTCCATTTCCTTCAAACCCATCTTAGCTGCGAAAAAAAGCGCCACTAAAACAGGAATGATCAGAACCATGGTCATGCCAAAAGTCAGGATGAAAGAACTCAACCTAGGAGAAAATTTCTTTCTTTGAAAAAAATCCATCCAGGGAGCAAACAAAACAGCAAGAACGGCACCCATAGCAATGGGAAGCGCCAAAGGATAAATGGTATAGAGGAAGAAAAGAACCCATGAAAGCATCAGAAGCTGCTTCATTTGAGACTTCCACCAAGATGCCGTCATCTCAAACCCCTAGGGTACTATACAGCAAGTTTTTGCTTAGAATCAGACTGGTAGAAACGCTTTAAAGGCCGAACCACAAAACCAGAACGGATACAACGGGTGCAAACCCTCACTGTACGCACAGTTCCCGAAACAACAGCCTTCATACGCTTTAAATTAGGCAACCAACGGGTTCGAGTTTTGATATTGGAATGCGAAACAAGATTTCCTGTGGTAGGTCCCTTCGCGCAATAATCACAAAAACGTGCCATAAAAAAACCTCATGCATCCAAAAAAAAACATCTTATCACCAAACTCTGGCCATCCTAGTAAAAACCATTCGCTTTTGCAAGAAAGAAAAGGCATTCTTGGTTTTCCCCTATGGCCCATCTAAACCGCTTGAGAAACTGGATTCCTTCCCTCCTAGCAGGGTCAATCGCTGCACTTCTCTTGGCCTACCTCTCAGCAGGAGAAATTTACAACTACCATGACACAATCACAGAACACTCCCTAGAAGACACGGACCTCATCGTTTGCCTAGCAGGAGGACGTGGCCGCATCACGGCAGCTTTTGAACTCTGGAATCGCTACTGGGAACGCCACCAAGCAACACAAGGCCCCCTCCCCATGCTTTATTTTGCAGGCATGGGAAAAAAAATCAGCTGGAATTCTCTCACCAAACAAACCCCCAAAGAAATCCTCTCTCACATCACTCCCTCCTCACTCATGATCGAAAGAGAAAGCTTCAACACTAAGACCAATGCACTTTATCTGATAGAGGCACTCAAAAACCACCCCTGGAACAAAATGATACTCATCACTTCCAGCTACCATATGAGAAGAGCTCAGATCATCTTTGAGCAAACCTTTCGCAATCAAGGCCATTTCGTAGCAATAGGTACCTACTCGGTTTACCAAGAACCCTTCACACACTCCGATTGGAAAAAAAGCCTCCTAGGAGTCAAAGTGACCCTTTCTGAGTACTTAAAATGGGTATACTACAAAAACTTCTCATCATGAGACTACTAGGAATAAAGTAGATAAAGATCCTGAAACGAGGTCACACTGTTGTCGTAGGCAGTAGCTATTTTCTCAAGCAATATTGTTAACAAAAGCAACCATCGAATCAAAAATCTCATAAAGTCTTGAAGAGACTTGAAAGTACCCCACATGTAGCAACCAAGACATAGGTCATCGCAATTTCTTCATTGATTTGTAATCATTCGTACGAAACAAGTACAATTCCCTCATTCCAAGTTATATGAGATCAGACACAATGCAATAACCGAATTTTTGAATGAATCGCGAGTTTTCTGAATAGTTTAGCTATTATCTTGAGAGTGACGAGTTTTAGTGTGCTGCGTTACAGATTTAAACTAAAGTAATTTTTATACAGATGCTTGATATCGATTAATTAGCAACTATAGTCATTTTCGAAGCAAAAATCCATTAATGAAATTTAGCTACAAATCGCCAACAGCTATTTTGCCATTTTTTTCTTCTCTTCTGATACGCTTTAACTGTCGTTCTACAGATAGAAATAATTTCATTTTTTGTAAGACAGAAAGAAGGAACACACAATGGCTCTTTGGACAGCTTGGTTAGCAGCAGTTACGCAATGAAAAAATGCTTCGTCCAATCGAAGAAATTTTATGTGGTTTGTAGTCGTTTTGGCTGGCATGAGTATACGCAGAGATTTGCTTGGGGTCACAAGCATTGTTCGTGTTTTAGGTCTCAATGAAAATTGCCATCATCCTCTTCTGAGGTTTTTTCACAGCTCTGCAATGAACCTTCAAAAACTTACAGAACTTTGGGTTAGTCTGACCTTGAAACTCTTTAAAAAAGTTATAGTCAATGAACGCTACTTGATTATCGGAGATGGTATCAAAA